>Ga0256406_1000726_pt1 | contig 58045 bp, 44 predicted proteins | sample RumenRJG_03DNA_FD_185986 | JGI IMG/M metagenome (GOLD analysis project Ga0256406, IMG submission 185986) | Bovine rumen microbial communities from Lethbridge, Alberta, Canada - RJG_03 | ecosystem: Host-associated > Mammals > Digestive system > Stomach > Rumen | place: Canada: Alberta | collected...
GTACATGCGGTCCTTGCAGGACGGCGCGCCGCCACGCTGCATGTGGCCGAGGATTGTTGCTCTGGTACCGATGCCGGTAGCAGCCTCGATTCTTTTTGCCATGGCCTGAGAATGGCCGATGCCTTCAGCGTTGATGATGATATGATGCTTCTTGCCCTTCTTGCGGGTCTCGATAATATGATTGATGATCTGCTGCTCATCGAAATCGTATTTCTCAGGCAGCAGTACATCCTCTGCACCGGAAGCGATGCCGCACCACAGTGCGATATATCCGGCATTACGTCCCATAACTTCTACGATGCTGACTCTCTCATGAGAGGTAGAGGTATCGCGGATTTTATCAATTGCCTCCATGGCTGTATTCACCGCGGTATCGAAACCGATCGTGTAATCCGTGCAGGCAATGTCCAGATCGATGGTGCCCGGGATACCGATCGCGTTGACTCCGGCGTTCGCCAGTTTCTGCGCACCGGCAAAGGAACCGTCACCGCCGATGACAACAAGTCCGTCGATGCCGTGTCTCCTGCACGTCGCTACTGCCTTCTGGATACCTTCATCCGTGCGCATCTCAGCACAGCGGGCGGAATACAGAATCGTGCCGCCACGTCCGATAATATCTGAAACGGCCTTCGCATCCAGATCAACGATTTCATCATTGATCAGTCCGTCATATCCCTTCAGGATGCCCTTCACCGTCATGCCTTTATAGATGGCACGCCGGGTCGCCGCACGTACTGCTGCATTCATTCCGGGGGCATCGCCTCCGCTGGTCAGAATTCCAATCGTTTTTACCTTTTTTTCATCAGCCATGATCTGCCTCCAGTGAAATGATTCAGTTAATTCTGCATCTGATTTGGTTTCAACGGCCAGTCATAATATTAAAGCCGCTCGATTCTTAATGTCAATAGTTAACTGCCACGACAGAAAGCGACGCGTTACAGTTCGCTCACTCAAGGATCTGCCGGTCCTCGCGGATGACAGAATTTGCAATCAGGAATATTATACTGATTCCATATCAGGAATAAAAGACAGATTTTTTCTGCCTACAGGCCACGCGAAGTTTTTTCCACGGCCCTGACGTTTGCCTCGCCGTATCGATCCTTCAGCATCTGAAAAATCCCGGTCTCCGACTGTGTGTCGGCCTTCACAGGGAGTGTCTCGATGGCGTGTTCCTTCTTCGAAAAAACAAGGATCGTGTCATTGCCCGGATGATCCCGGAGCAGCGTCATCAGGCCGGAAATTTCCCGGTCACGCGTCTGCCTGTCGGGGAACTGAATCCATACGTCCCTGGGCACGGCCGAAAACGGCACGGCCTTTTCCAGAATCAGTTTGGCCGGCCTGTCCTCTTCCACGGAAACTCTTCCTGAAATAAACACGCGGGCATCATCTGTCAGCACAGGGCCGTACTGCTCATAGCTCTTCGGAAAGACGATGACTTCCAGCGTTCCCACGAGATCTTCCAGCGTGATGAATTCCATCGTCTGGTTGTTCTTCGTGTACTTGATATTTCTGTCTGTCACCATGCCGCCGACCGTCACACGTGCCTGATCTCTGACGGCGACCTCCCCGGTCTCCTCGTCCTGAGCAAAATCGGTGGACTTCGCCGTGATGTGTTTCTTCCACTTCTCCTCAGATTCCTTCAGCGGATGGCCGCTGATATAGATGCCGAGGACATCTTTTTCCATGGCAAGCTTTTCCTGTTCCGGAAACTCTCCGACATCGGGAAGCTTCACGGAAAAATCCTTCCTTTCCTCTTCCGGCATCAGATCAAAGAGTGACATCTGACCCGCGATATTATCTTTGCGGCTTTTGTTCTCCTGATCCATGATCAGGCTGTACACCTGCATGTACTGTTTTCTGGTTCCTCCGAGGCTGTCAAGTGCTCCGGCCCTGATCAGGTTTTCCATCATGCGCTTGTTGATGCTGCTTCCGGCCATTCTCGAACACAGATCCTGAATGTCTCGGAAGGGACCTCTCGCATCGCGTTCCAGGATAATCTCATCCATGACCGGTCTGCCGACGCCCTTCACGGCCGTCATCGCATAGCGGATTTTTCCGTTCTCTACGGAAAAATCGCTCTGCCCCTTATTGATATCCGGAGGCAGGATCTCGATGCCCATCTGGCGGCTGACCATCATATATTCCGCGCATTTGCCCGGGTTGTCGATGACCGACGTCATGAGCGCGGCCATGAATTCCACCGGATAGTAGTACTTCAGCCAGGCCGTCTGAAATGAGACAACCGCATAGCATGCGGCATGGGATTTATTGAATGCATACCTCGCAAAATCGATCATTTCATCATAGATTCTGTTGGCCGTCTGCTCATCAATGCCGTTTCTGACGCACCCCGGAATATTCCGCTCGCTGCTGCCGTAGACGAAGTTGTGCCGTTCCTCCTCCATGACGTGCATTTTCTTCTTGGACATGGCACGGCGCAGAATATCGGCGCTTCCGTAGGAATACCCGGCGAGAGAACGCACGATCTGCATGACCTGCTCCTGATATACGATGCAGCCGTACGTCGACTCCAGAATCGGCTTTTCCTGCTCGCACTCGTATCTCACCTGATCCGGGTGATTTTTTCCCTTGATGTAGTCCGGAATAAAATCCATCGGACCCGGACGGTAGAGTGCCACGCCGGCGACGATATCTTCCAGAGACTGCGGCTTCAGTTCTTTCATGAAGCTCTTCATCCCGGCGGACTCGAGCTGGAACACGCCCTCGCAGCGTCCTTCTCCGATCATACCCATGACCTTCGGATCGTTGTAATCGATCTTCGACAGATCGATTTTCTTTCCGGTCCGCCGCTCGGCCATCGCCGAGGCATTCTGGATCACAGTCAGCGTGCGCAGGCCGAGAAAATCCATCTTCAGAAGTCCCAGTTCCTCGAGCTCTGTCATGTTGTACTGCGTGGTCACCGTGCCGTCTGCTGCCGTCTGCAGCGGAACAAATTCATCGACCGGCTTTGAAGAAATGACAACGCCCGCCGCGTGCATGGACGTATGGCGCGGAAGGCCCTCCAGCTTCATGGCCATGTCGATCAGATAATGAACCTGCCGGTCGGAATCATAGCGTTCCTTCAGCTCGTGATTCATCTCCAGTCCGCGGCTGATCGTCATGTTCAGCTCATTCGGAATCATCTTGGAGATCTCGTTGCAGAGAGAATACGGCAGATCCAGTGCCCTTCCGACGTCACGGATGGAGTTCTTCGCCGCCATCGTTCCGAAAGTCACGATCTGAACGACGCAGTCTTTTCCGTATTTTCTCACGACATAATCGATAACTTCCTGCCTGCGCTCAAAGCCGAAATCCACGTCGATATCCGGCATGGACACACGTTCAGGATTCAGAAACCGCTCAAACAGAAGATCGTATCTGATCGGATCGAGCTCCGTGATGCCCATGGTGTAGGATACGATGGAACCCGCGGCACTGCCCCTTCCGGGGCCGACGGGAATCCCCGCCTCTTTTGCAAAATGCACGTAGTCCCATACAATCAGGAAATAATCCACATAGCCCATGTGGTTGATGGTTTCCAGCTCGTAGCAAAGACGCCGGCGGAGCCTGTTCTGCTCCTCTGTAAAGCAGGTGTCATCCTTCACGCCGGAGGCATCCGCTGCGGCTGCCGCCACATCCTCTGCCGCGGTACCCGGCGCCGGATGCTCCTCCGGAACAGGTGCCGGATCACCGGGATCGAAACCGTACAGTTTTTCCATGCCCTCCCGGCAGAGATGTTTCAGGTAGGTCCATGAGGTATATCCCTCCGGTACCTGATAATGCGGGAGCTTCAGCTCGTGGAAACGGATCTCCACATGACAGCGGTCCGCGATCTTCTGCGTATTCTCAAGTGCTTCCGGCGCGTAGGGGAAGAGTGCCCGCATCTCCTCTTCCGATTTTACATAGAACTGGCCGCCCTCGTAGCGCATCCGGTCCTCATCCGAAACCTTCTTTCCCGTCTGAATGCAGAGAAGGATATCATGCGCTTCCGCATCCTCTGCCCGCGTATAATGACAGTCGTTCGTGCAGACCAGGTCGATGCCGGTTTCCTGATGCATTCTCATCAGCTGCTGGTTCACGCCCTTCTGCTCCGGCAGTCCGTGATCCTGAAGTTCCAGGAAAAAATTGCCGCGGCCGAAGATTTTTTCATAGCGCAGCGCGGCCTCTTTTCCTTTCTCGTACTGCCCGTCTTTCAGACAGGTGGCCACCTCACCGGCAAGACAGGCGGAAAGCGCAATCAGTCCCTCATGATATTTCTCCAGCAGTTCCAGATCGACGCGGGGTTTGTAGTAGAATCCCTCCACAAATCCGCGGGATACGATTCTCATCAGATTGTGATAGCCGGTATCATTTTCGGCAAGGAGAATCAGGTGATAGTATCTCTCCTCTCTGCCGCCTGCTTTCTTATCGAAACGGGACCCCGGGGCCACATAGACTTCGCATCCGATCACAGGTTTGATGCCCTGGGCCAGACACTCCTTATAAAACTGAATGCAGCCGTACATCACACCGTGATCCGTGATGGCAGCCGCATTCATTCCGAGTTCCTTTACCCTCGCCACATAATCTTTTATTTTGTTGGAACCGTCCAGAAGTGAATACTCCGTATGCGTATGCAGATGGACAAAGCTCATGATCGTTCCTCCGCGGGGAGCAACCCTTTTCTGATGACAATCTTCCCGTCTTTCTTTTCCACCTTCTTTTCCTTCAGCAGGTGGCCGACGGCTCTCTTGAAAGCGTTTTTGGAGAGATGGAAGGTTTTCTCGATCAGTTCCGGAGAAGCCTTGTCATCAAAGGGAAGTGAGCCTCCTCTTTTTTCAATTTCCGCAAGGACCGCGGAAGCGTCGCTGTCGATGAGCTCGTAGGATTTTTCCTTCGTCGCCAGTTCCAGCTTGCCGTCCGGAAGCACCCTGGAGACGCGGAATTCCGCGCGCATCCCGGGATGATAGATCTGACGTCCCTCGTTTTTCGGGAACATCGCCGAATACCGGTCATCGACGGCGACAAAGGTGCCGAAATTCCCGCTTGTCTCATAAACGAGACCGCTGACGATATCGCCGGCCGAATACGGGGAGTCTGTTTCCAGATCATGATATACTTTCATTGTCGCGCAGAGTCTGCTGCTCTTATCGATGTACAGCGCAACCAGAACCTCATCGCCCTTATCGGGCTGATACGTCTGTTCATGGTACGGCAGAAGCAGATCGCGTTCCAGTCCCCAGTCGAGGAAGGTGCCGACGCGGTTCACGTCCTTCACCTTCAGAATCGCCGTACCGCCGCCCACTGTGAGAAGCGGTTCGCGGACTGTCGCGATCAGACGGTCTTCGGAGTCTCTGTAGATAAACACGTCAACCTTATCCCCGATCTCCGGATTCTCCGGTACTTCCTTAGCCGGCAGAAGCACCTGCTGGTCCTTCGACGCCTTCGGATCGTCCGACAGATACGCGCCGAAATCCATGACTTTCAGTATTCTCAGTGTCTGTTTTTTTCCAAGCTGGAGCATGTTTTTTCCTCCGTCAGGCTCTGTGATGCCAGGACAGTTCACAGATAAAATACGGATCCGGGTCCGTGTCCGCATGTTCACTCATAAAACGCACATAGGTTGTGCTTTCTTTTTCGATAACTTCCGGAATCAGAATATCGTGCAGCATCGCCTGCCGCTTCCACATCACGCGAAGCGATCCGATCACCGCGTCATCGGGCAGATACACCCTGGCGAGGCGCACATACTGCGCGTTGTTCATATGACCGTTCGCATCCAGATATTCCTCACGGATTCTGATCCGTCTGTGCTTCTCCCAGTCGCCGTCGACAAGGATTTTTCTCTTTCCCGTTTCAAACGGAATATCCAGTTCCGGGTGAACGCCGTAGGCGAGCTGTTCCTCCGTCACATTGACCGGCATCCCGGTCTTCAGATCCATGAAGACCCAGTTGGAGCGGGCCGCCGCGAGCATCCGGCCGTCAGCGTCTGTCACCTCAAAGAAACGGCGTCCGACCGGTCCGCGGAAAGACGGCGACCATGTCGCTGTCGAAATATGCATATTGAATCTCGGGAATGAGGGAATGACAAGCTGCATATCCGCGATCATCCATGCGTGGCCGGCCTTTCTGTTCCGCTCCACGCCGATGCCGCTGTCCTCTCCGTGAAAAGTGGCGCAGTCCTGCAGGTTGTTCAGGAGCGCAAACGGTGTCATAAAGCCGTCTTCGTCCGTTTCGCTGAACCTCACCCTGGTGTCATATCTGTATTTTCCTGTCAAATTATCTTCCCTTCTGTCAGTGAAATCGGGAGTGATGGCACGTACTGTATTAAGCCGATCACGCATACAGTTTTCTGTGCATGCTTCGCATGCCCAAAAGCTGTCTGCATAAAGTGATGCTACGCACTGTATAAGTCCACGCGCCGCTTCGCACTGCGTGCTTTCGCGTCGCTACAGGCATTCGCATTCTCGCGATGCTTCGCATGCCCAAAAGCTGTCTGCATAAAGTGATGCTACGCACTGTATAAGTCCACGCGCCGCTTCGCACTGCGTGCTTTCGCGTCGCTACAGGCATTCGCATTCTCGCGATGCTTCGCATCGCTCCATGCTCATACCTGTTGTCGTCGCAAAGCCACAGTCGGCCTTGCGCACCCTTCGGGTGTGCAGTCCGCCTCTGGCATGCGACGGACTTATACAGAAAAAAGCGGTCACACATGTGACCGCTTCGAAAGCTGGGCTACCTGGATTCGAACCAGGAAATGACGGAGTCAGAGTCCGTTGCCTTACCGTTTGGCGATAGCCCAATTCGTTACAACATGTGCTATTATAGTAGATGCTTTTTTAAATTGCAAGCACTTTTTATCTTTTTTATTTCTTTCTCAGAATACAGAAGATTCCGGCTGCCGCCACTATGCCTTCCGCCACGGGAAGTGCCGGAGACCAGGTCGCCGGGTCCAGCGAGCTGATGCCGAATCCTCTCGAGAGAAGTACCGCCCAGAGATTCATGGCGGCGTGCGCCGCTGCGCAGATTTTCAGCGAACCGCTCTCATGATACCATAGTGCGAACAGCATACCGGCCGCTGCCGCGTAAATAAACTGAACCACGTTCGCGTGGTAGAGGCCGAACAGCAGCGCCGAGACAAGGGCGCCGCCGACGGGACCCAGATAAGCCCGCGCACGCCGGAAGATGATGCCGCGGAAGATGACTTCCTCCGCCACCGGTCCCAGCACACAGGTGACCGCGACAAGAAGAATCACGTTCTGCCCGTCAAAGGATGCAGTAAAGGCAGCCGAATAGCCCTGAAAAATCTGACTGATGCCGGAACCCCCGATGAGACAGCTGACGGCATCGCCGGCCGCTGCCGAGGTGATCACTGCCGCTGCCGCCTTCCACAACGGCCATCCGTTATGATCCCGGCCGAATCTGGCCTCATCAGAGAGGAACATCCTTCTCATGAAGATCAGTGAGCAGATATAGAAGCCGGCTGAGGAAAGAAGCGGTACGAACCGCATCTTTGCCGTAATCTCATCCGGGTCGGCATAGCCTCCCGCCAGTCCCGCGATCAGCAGTACGATCATTTCTGACACAAGCAGTATCAGGATCGCATACACAAACGGAAACAGCACGTCTCTGATTTTCTGTCCCTTCGTCATATCCGCCTTCTCATCCACCCTGAGATAACCTGCATCCCGGAACAGAAGCGTCTTCTGAACCGTCAGCAGCCGTTATTTTCCCGTCCGGTCCGTCTTATGTCGGGAAGCCCGTCCCCGGACAGAAGTTCCCGGCAGGCATCAGCTCTGTCCCAGCAGATATCCTCTGAGTTCTTCGACGGAGTCCACGATCACGTCGGCGCCCGCCTCCTCCAGCTCTCTGCGATCCCCGAAGCCATAGGTCACGCCGACGGATGTGACACCGGCGCTTTTCGCACCCACGATGTCGTACTTCCGGTCTCCGACCATGATGACATCCTTCTTCCGGTCCGCATACCCGAGCGTCTCCATCGCCTGTTCGATGATAAACTGCTTATTTGATCTCGTTTCATCGGGACCGGGCGCACTGATCGTATCAAACAGGGGCGTCAGGCCGAAGTGATCGATAATCTGCGTCGTGAACATGCCCGGCTTGGAGGTGCCGACCGCCGTGGAAAATCCGGCGTCGCGCAGGTCCTTCAGAAGCTCCGGGATACCGGGATACACGGTGTTGTCGAACTTCCCGTCCCGCTCATAACGCTCCCTGTAGATATCCGTGGCCTTCCATGCCTGGTCTCTCGTCATACCGGATACCGCCATGAACTGCGTGACAAGAGGAGGCCCGATAAAAGACCTCAGCACCTCTTCCGTCTGTTCCGGGTATCCCATCATGCGGTAGGCATGCTGAACACATCTGGTGATACCGGGACCGCTGTCCGACAGCGTCCCGTCCAGATCAAAAATAACCAGCTTTCCCATAAAAATCCTCACATCCTGTCGGGAGCGGAGAAGCCGAGCACATCAATCGCATCCTCAAGAACATCCTTCACCAGACGGATCAGGCTGATCCATGATTCCTTCTTCGCCTCGTCTTTCTCCGAAAGGATTTTTGTCTCATGATAGAAACTGTTAAAATCGTTCGCCAGCTCATAGATGTAGGCGCAGATGCGGTGCGGCGCATAATCTGCCCACGCATCCTCGAGTGCCTCGTTCCATCTGGCCGTCTGCAGCATCAGTTTCTTCTCCGGTTCACCGGCCGGGCTGATAATGGCGCCGCCGGATACGGCCTGCTGTGATGCCGCCTGCTGTGATGCCGTCTGCTGGTCTCTGTACTTTCCGAGAATCGATTTGATTCTGACAATGGTATACAGAATGTACGGACCGGTATTGCCCTCAAAGGAAGTGAAGCGGTCCACATCAAAGACATAATCCTTGGAGGCCTGGTTCGACAGATCTCCGTATTTCAGCGCGGACAGGCCGACCGTCCCGGCCGTTTCACGCGCATCTTCGTTCGCACTGCTGCGGTTCTCGTTGTCGACGATTTTTTTGTACATCTCATCGTCGATATCCCGGATCAGCGTCTCCAGACGCATCACACCGCCCTCACGGGTCTTGAACGGCTTCCCGTCTTTTCCGTTCATCGTGCCGAAACCGATAAACTTAAACTTCAGATCGGGGCTGACAAGGCCGCATTTTCTCGCACAGCGGAAGGTCTGGATGAAATGCATCTCCTGACGCTTGTCCACGACATAGATGATCTCATCCGGATGGTAATCCTGCACCCTCTGCACGATAGTCGCCAGATCTGTGGTGGTATAGAGAGACGCCCCGTCCGACTTCAGGATCATGCACGGCGGCACTTCCTTCTGATCATCCGGTTCTGCCACGTCGACAATCAGTGCTCCCTGATCCTCATAGGCATAGCCGTCCTTCTTCATCTTCTCCACCATGGGTCCGATATAGGGCTGAGCATCCGATTCCCCCTTCCAGAGATCGAAGCTCACGTTCAGCTTCTCATAATTCTTCTTCAGATCCGTCACGGAGACATTCATGATCTGCTTCCAGAGCGCACGGTAGCCGCGGCGTCCTTTCTGCAGCTGCGCAGTCGCCTCAAGCGCCTTCTCCTTAAAAGCGTCATCTTCCTTCGACTTTTTGCTCGCCGTGGGATAGATTTCCTCCAGCTCACTGATCGTAAACGGCGCTTCCGACGGATATTCGCCCGTGAAGCTCTCATCAAAATACGGCAGGTCCGGCTTTCTCTCCGCAAGCTCGGCGATGATCAGACCCATCTGCAGTCCCCAGTCGCCCAGATGCACGTCGCCGATCACCCTGTGACCGAGCCTTCTGCCCATCCTCTTGACGGACTCGCCGATCACGGCAGAGCGCAGATGGCCCACGTGAAGCGGCTTGGCCACGTTCGGCCCGCCGTAATCAATCACAATCGTCTCCGGGTGTGCTGCGGGATCCACGGAAAGCCGGTCGTCGTGACGCATTTTCTCCAGATAAGAGGAAACAAAGCCCGGGTCCGCAATGATATTGATAAATCCCGGCTTCACCGCGTCCACCGACTGAAAAATCGCCGCCTTCTTCATGGCTTCGACAACGGCCTCCGCAATCATCAGCGGTGCCTTATGATATTCTTTCGCCGCCGCAAGTGCTCCGTTGCACTGGTACTCACAGAGGTCCGGGCGGTTCGAAATCGTGACACGTGCGTATTTCGGGTCGTATCCTGCCGCACGGAAAGCCTCCGCCGTCACCTCTGAAATCTCATCGATCAGTTTCTTCATCTTCATTCTGCTCCTGTCTGTCCCGGTTGTCCGGGTGTCTTCGATCTCTTCTCCATGCCGCCGTCCGGGCGCTTTCGTTCTCTTCTTCCCCGTTCCGTCCGGACCCCGGTGTCATGATGCTCAGAAATCGGCAGCCTGTCTGCCCGGTTCCGCATGCCACTCGGGCTGTTCCCGGGTCTGCTCCTGCTTTCTGTAACTGTCCAGCATGTACTGGATCAGCGCCTTACGTGTGATGATTCCGATAAAAACGCCGTTGTCATCAACGACCGGTACGAAGTTCTGCTGCGTTGCCGTCTTCAGCAGATCATCCATCTCCGCGTTGATATTGACCGGATCCACCTTCCATCTCCGGTGAATCTCCGTAATCGGAATATCCTCCGCATTGTGAAGCGTCAGATCATATTCTTCCTTGACTTTCCGGAGAATATCTCCTTCCGTCAGCGTTCCCACGTAACGTCCTTTTTCATCCAGAATCGGCAGCGCCGTGTACCTGTGGTACTCCATCTTCTCAATCGCACCGCGAAGCGAATCGCTGCTGTCCAGATAAGCCACCTCTTCCTTTGGTGTCAGAAAAAACAAAATATTCATGTAAAACCCCTTTTTCATAAAAAATCCGGCAAAAATATTATGCCGAATAACAGCAGATTAAGTATAATAAAAACGGTTCCGTTATGCAAGAAAGCGGAGAAACGGAATTACGGTTATTCAGGAGGGAAAACTATGACACCGAAACAGGAAAACTACCGCCATCTCGGCCAGACCATGATCAGGAAATTTGCAGCCCGCAATATGGAAGCCTTTTATACTGATACGAAGGAGGAAGCGCTGAAAAAGGTGCTTGAGCTGATCCCGGAAGGATCAAGCGTTGCCTACGGCGGCTCCATGACACTGAAGGAGACGGGGATTTTTGATGCCGTAAAGAACGGCAATTATGATTTTATTGAACGGGAAACCGCGAAGACACCGGAGGAAAAGCGTCAGATGATGGCCAGGCAGATGATGGCCGACTATTTCCTGATGAGCACCAACGCCTTTACCGCTGACGGTGAACTCGTCAATATCGACGGAAACGGAAACCGCGTCTGCTTCCTGATTCAGGGACCGGCTCACGTCATTATCGTTGCCGGTATGAATAAGTTCACGGTCAGTATTGAAGATGCTTTCCGGCGGATTCACAACGTGGCCTCACCGGCGAACTGCGTGCGCCTCGGATGCAAAACACCGTGCGCGGTGACCGGTGTCTGCGGAGACTGCCATCCCAACACCATCTGCTGCCAGGAAGTCATTACCCGCCATTCCAGACACGACGGCCGGATCAAAATCGTGCTCGTCGGTGAAGATCTCGGTTATTAAAAAATCAGGAAAATCAGCTGTAACGTTCAGGGCCCCGGAGCCGATGCTCCGGGGCCCTGCTGCCGCTCACTCGCGTCTCAGTGCTTCAATCGGATCCAGATTTGCCGCCTTTCTTGCGGGCAGGATGCCGAAGATCACGCCGATCAGCATGGAGAAACCGACGCCGATGAAGATGGAGGGAACGCTGATGGCCACCGGCGTCTGCGTGGTCTTCGCGATGACCTCCGCCAGAATGATGCCGGCGATGACGCCGAGAATTCCTCCGAGACTTGTCAGCACAACGGATTCCGTCAGGAACTGACTCATGATCCGCTGCTTTCTCGCTCCGAGCGCCTTCTTCAGTCCGATCTCATTCGTCCGCTCTGTTACCGACACCAGCATAATATTCATAACGCCGATGCCGCCGACCAGCAGGGCGATGCTGGCGATCCAGATCAGAAGATTATTTGTGCTGGCCGCAAGCTGCTGCTGATTTTTCGCCTTCTCCAGCAGATCCTCGGCCTTGTAGGTAACCGCAGCCGATTCGTCATCCGAACCCGAAGTACCGGCCTGAGTCACCGACTGCTGCATGATTTTTTCCACTTCTTTTCCGACGTCACTCATCTTCTTCGTTTCCTTCGCACGCACCACGCAGTTCTGAGGTTCATCGTACATATAGACAATCGGCCAGTCAGGCAGCGGCATGATCAGCATCCCTGAAGCAGACTGCTCATAGGTCATGTAATCCTGAAGCGAGCTGATCGAGGGCTCAAAGCTGTCGCTTCTTTTCACAAGCCCGATCACGGTAAACGGTTCCCCGATGATCTCAACGATGCTGCCGACAGCGCCTCCCTCAGGAAAAAGCTGTGAAGCCGCCGTCTCATCCAGGAGTACCACCTTATTCATCCGGTCAAAATCCGCATCTGTGAACGGACGGCCGCTGTACACCGCAAGTCCTGTCGTTGACAGATAGTGTTCATCGACGCCGCAGACCGAACCGGTATCCATGGTGTGGCTTCCCGCCGTAACTGACTGCGCATAGGAACGCCAGGTATAGAAGGAAGCATCCGCCACATCATCCAGCGAGCGTATTTCCTTCTTCTGTTCATCCGTGACCACCGATACGCCGTCCGGAAGTCCGTTATCCATGTAATAATCGTCCTCGCCCTGTCTGAGGGTGATTTTCACATTATTATTGCCCGCGCCGATGAGGTTCTGCATGATCTGCTCGTTCGTTCCCCTGATGGTGGAAACGATGGCAATGATGGATGCAATGCCGATGATGACGCCGAGCATGGTAAGAAAGGAACGCATCTTGTGCGCCCAGACGCCCTGAAAGGCAAGTCTTATATTTTCACCCATAATAATCCTCCGTTCCTTCCGGGCCGTCAGCTGTACATGGCACTGTAAAGCTCATCAATCGTGCCTTCTTTTGTCTTTGCGCCGTCTTTCAGATTTTTTCCGTAAGGGAAGGCGATATAGTCGTCCTGCGTCACACCGGACAGGATCTCCCATCCCTCACCGGAAAGGGCGCCGGTCGTCACGTTCTGCTTTTTCAGGCGTCCTTCTCCGTCCCTGAGCCACACATATTTCTGACCGGCCTCTTCACGGATAAAAGCCTTATACAGATAAAATCCGCTCCCGTCGTCCGTGTTCTCTGCCGTTCCTGTCATCGTCACCTGCAGATAATCACCGGCACTCAGGTCCGCATCCGCCGAATCAATATAGGCCGTGAACGGGTAGTATGATTCGGACGAATCGCCGGAATACTGATCCGAGGTGTCCGGATAGGGCGATATGTCCTTAACCACAGCGTCATAGGTATTGCCCGTCGTCCAGGAGGTAACCGTCACCGTATCCCCTTCCTTCAGGGCCGACAGATTCTTCTCTGACACGGCGCTCCTGATATACATGCCCTCTGAACCGGTCACGGTCAGAAAAGCACTGCCGTCCGTCGGCGGCTTCGCCGGATCGCCGACGGTTCTGACGACGCCGTTCATTTTGGCTCTGACCGTTCCCTCGTCCAGATCCTTCTGTGTCTGGGCGATTTTCAGGTCTGACTCTCTGAGGTCAAGCGTAATATCATCGATCTGTTTCTGCGTGTCTTCCTTTGCCTGCTTCAGTTCGTCCGCCGTGTATTCCGCATTTGAAGGGATCAGTGTGATGCTCCCGGCATCCGGTGTGCTGTCAGAAGAACCGCTGTCCGTGCCGTCCCCTCCCTCCGATGTCTGTGACGAAGATATCTCCGCCGTCAGAAAGGCATCCGCCGTCGTGCCGGAAACGGGACGCAGAGCCATGGTCTCTCCGGAAGCCTTCACAGGGATGATCCGTCGAACTGCCGCAGTCACCGCATCTCTTCCGTTTTCACCGCCGGCATGTTCCATGCTGCTGTACTCACCGGCCTGGTCACTGTCGCTGTTCTGACTGTCGTCCCCGTCTGAAGGGGCCGGCGTAGTGGTGGGTTCCGGCGTCGCCGTGGGTTCCGGTGTCACCGTGGGTTCAGGCGCTTCTGTCGGCGCCGGCACCTCGATGCCTGCCGCCTTCCTGATCAGCTCTCTTTCTTCATCCGTGAGATCCATGGAGGAAAGAATCTCCGCGATTTTTTCCGCCGTCAGACCTTCGGAAGAGACAACGGGTGTCAGGCTGATCTTCTGTGCCCCGTCCGTACTCATCCGGTAAGCATCCGCAAGAAATGCGCTCTGAAGCACATCATTTTCATCAAATTTCTGCAGTACAAAATAAACAGCATCTTCCCCCTTTTCTCTGAGTGCCTCTGTAAAAGAAGGATCCACCGTGACATATCCGTCGTCATCCGGCTCCACACGGAAGAGATAAGGAGATTCAGCCGTGCCGTCCGCATCGCCCGTAAAGGCTTCCACTGCTTCTTTTGTGATGGTGCCGCTGTACACCGGCTCCTCTTCATCCTGTGAATCCGGCTCCACCGGATTCACAGGATCCACCGGAATGATATCGCCACCATCTGAGTGAGAAACCGGCTTCAGTCTGGAAAGGGTATCCAGATTCTTCTCTGCCGCCTCAATCTCGAGCTGAAGTCTCCGGTTATTGATCTGCTCCTGTTCCAGACCGATCTCTGTTTTCTTTGTATCAAAGATCAGGAGCACATCGCCTTCCTTTACCTGCTGTCCCTCTTTTACCTCCACCCGGGAGACCGTCTCGCTGCTGTTCACGTAAACATCCTGTGATGCGTCCGTGGCCACCTGACCGTCCATGGTGTCAGTCCCGTAATCATAATAGCCGCCGTAGTTCAGGCCAGAAGCGGGATATACCGTAACCGTGCTGTCTGATGTCGTCGCACGGACCGCCATGGAAATGCCGGCGGTCGCGCCCGCGATGATTGCTGCCGTCAGGACAGCCGAGATGATCTTTTTCCTCTTTCCGCTCATTCGTCCGCCTCCTCTCCGGCAGGCGTCAGCACGCCATCCCTGATCATAACCATACGCCTGGCATTCTGCGCGATGTGGGCATCATGTGTGATCATCAGAATGGTCGTGCCTCCCTCGTTCAGTTCACGGAAAATCTTCATGACCTGCTCCCCGGACGCCGAATCAAGCGCACCGGTCGGTTCATCCGCAAGAAGAAGCTTCGGATGATTGATCAGGGCTCTGGCGATGGCCACGCGCTGTTTCTGTCCGCCGGAAAGCTGCGACGGCCTGTGATCCATCCGGTCCGCAAGGCCGACTTTCTCCAGTGCCTCTGCTGCTCTTTTCCGCCTTTCACTTCTGGAAACGCCGGCATAGGTCAGCGGAAGCTCCACATTCTGAAGTGCCGTCTGATAGGACAGCAGCTCAAAGGTCTGAAAGACAAAACCGATTTTGGAAAGACGCAGATCCGCCAGCTCGTTGTCGGAGCAGTCCGCGACATTCGTGCCGTCCAGTATCATCTCTCCCGAAGTCGGCCGGTCGAGACATCCGATCAGATTCATCAGCGTCGATTTGCCGGAACCGGAGGGGCCCATGACCGCCACGTATTCCCCCTCCTCCATGGAGAAACTGATGTGATGGAGGATCGGGAATTCCATCTTTCCCTCAAAATAACTTTTACAAATATCTCTGCACTCGAGAATCATGCCCGCCTCCCGGTTATTCCACAGCCGCACCGTCCGCCGTTCCGCTTTCTGCGGATCCTGTCATGCCGTCATCTGCCTTCATGCCGGAAACCGATTCCGAAAATACCGCACCTGTTCCCGAATCCGAAAGCACTTCGCCGCCTTCCTGTCCGTAATCAGCCGGCATCTCCGATATCGGCGCGGTCTTCATGCCCTCGCTGATGATGCCATCCGGGATCGCGATGCTGTCATCGGCTGAGAGTCCGGAAGTGATCTGCACTTCACCGGTCAGATCATCGGTTTTGCCCAGTGTCACCTCGCGCTTTTCAATCCGTCCGTGGCCGTTGTCCGCCCAGACGAACGGATGAGCGGCATCCGACTGATCTGTATAATAACTTCCGATCCAGATGCCTTCTGATTTGTCGACCGTTTCATTCTCTCCCATATCCGGTTCAATATAGACATGCTGTCCCATCATGAGCCCGTCGGAGCTTTCAAGTTCCACATAGAACGGATATTTCGTACCTGTCGCGGAGTTATCCGAACTGATGACATACATGCTTTGCTGAGACTGCGCGTTCTCCGTATCGATTTTGCTGATTTTTCCCTTCCAGGTCTTGTCGCTGTCGATACGGGAACGGATGGTCACCGCCATGCCCTCGGTCAGGGAACCGATATTCTGCTCGCTGACCGTTCCCTTCACGCGGAGGTCGCCCGTTTTCATCACGGTGATGAAGGCATCCGTGCTTTCTCCGGAAGAAGAGACCGTGGTGCCGTCATTGAGCGACTTCACAACGCCGTCGATCTCGCTGACGACGGAATTGTTGCTGATATTGTCATTCAGTTTGTCGATATCTTCCTGCTTGCTCTGAATGTCCAGCTGTTTCTGCTGAATCGACAGCTGCTGTTCCTGAATCTGAAGCGTATACTGCGCCTGCTCCGACGCTTTTGCGGACTTCTGCTGCTTCTGCAGTGAAGCGAGCGTATCATTCAGCGTCTTCAGATCATTGTTCAGACGCTGCATGTCAATATTCGCCTGGTCCAGCTGAGACTGATAGCCGGAAGTATCATACGTAAAGAGCACATCGCCTTTCTTCACCGTATCCCCGGCTTTTACCTTTACCTCAGACACTCTGGCATCTGAATTTTTGCTGACCGACCACGTCTCCTGTGACTCCACGATGCCGGCGTACTGGTTCACCATGCCGACCATACCTGTATCCATGACAGTGGAAACACTCTGCACATAAGCAGTTCCTGTGCCGTCATCCTGTGAGCCTTTTCTGATCATCAGAAAATACAGGAGCACGGCCGCTGCCGCCACGATTACCACCGTCAGAATCACCGCTTTCTTCTTATTCATCGCCATTCGAACCCCCTTCGACGTCCGCGCTTTCCGCGCCCGTATCTTCTCCGTTCATTCCTTCTTCTGCAGCAAGCGTATAACCATGATCAGCAAGCCAGGTCAGCGTTTCCTCATATGCCGGATAAATATAATAATATGCTCCTGACGTGTCCTGATCTATATCATCAGTATACCTGTTGCCGACCATAATGACAAATGAAGCTTCCAGATCTGTGACTTCCGACGGCAGGATTTTTTCAGAATCGCGGATCATGGCCTGTCTCAGCCCGGCACAGTCCTCATCTGTCAGATGCATCGTCTTCTCATCGCCGGAATAGGCTGAACTGATCACGCAGCTTTCCTTCCCTTCCTGCTGATCAAACTGTGCCACGGGGTTGTACTGATTCTCAAGTTTTTCATCTCCCGCACAGGTCTGCCAGAACTCATCCAGTGCGCTGACAGGCACAGCATATCTCCGATATACCGTGCGTCCGTTCAGAAGCTTCCATCCGAACAGTACAGAATAATCATCGTCATCCGGATACCGGTTTCCGGTGTCCGCTTTATCAGAGAGTTCCGCGATGACGTCCGTTCTGTCCGTGAATCTGCCTTCAAGTGCCTGAACCTCTTCCTGATCCTGTATGCTGTCGGAACGGTATCCGTAATTGTCCAGAACCCCGATCTTCACTGCCGCTTCCCTGACCTCACTTTCAGCCGGAAGCCAGCTGTTCAGTCCCGCCGGGTCATACACGCACAGCAGAACCAGCGCTGCAGCGGCAGCGAAGGATACCGTTACCTCCTTCCACACGCTCCGGTAATGACGGAGTCCGCTGTAAAAAATCAGCTCGTAGAGCAGGGATGCCAGAAAGGCACCTGCCGCGATAATGATGACCTGTCCTGCCGCACCGGCATCGCCTCCCATGACCAGGTCCAGAACAAGGGCACCGGTGATGACCACAGCCACGCGGATCACATGGGAAGTCCAGCTGAACACAATGCCGCATCCAGCGGATTCTGACGGGCGGAAACGGTACGCCATGAGGCCCAGGATCAGTCCCGCCGCCGCATAGCCGGCCATGAGCAGAAAAGCCTGTGAAGCAGGTACGCCCGGCATTTCTCCGAAATAGCCTGTCATTTCTCCGAAAAGAATCGTGACCGGCGAAAAGCAATATGACAGGATCCCCTCCGGCATAACGATGCTGCCGAAAAAGGTACTCATGATCATAGAGAAAATAACGACCATGGCCGGTCCTTCAAGCAGCAGCAGTGCGCCCAGAAGAAGGCCCGTTCCTGTTTTTCCGGACATCACAAGGCCCAGCGTGATAAAGAAATAAAAAGCCATCCAGGAAAGAATGAAAAACAGCACGGCTTTCAGTCCGTCCCGCAGGATCTCAGACGTGAAGGCGCCGAATCCGACCGGTACAAGAAATGTCGCGGCTGCCCAGTCAATCAGATACGGAATGACACAGAGAAAAAATCCTGCCGCCGCACGCTCCAGAAACAGTGTTTTTCTGTCAATGGCCACACTGTGCCAGAAATCCACGGCTTCCTGACGGCCCAGCCATGAAAAGCCGGTCACCGCTGCCAGGATCCCTGCGACTGCGGATGCGGCCGCGACCAGCGCGGCTTTTGTCCCGGCCATCTCCCGGTATATACGGAGGAAATCCGCCGCACCGCTTTTTGCAGAGTAAATTCCCTCCCTCACCAGTTCTGCTGTACTGTTCATCGAGTAGTACATGGTCAGCGGCATGATCAGAAAACCAACGGCAAGGATCAGAACAGAAATCCAGAATCTCTGCCGGATATCCTCTTTCAATTCCTTAAAAAAGACTGCTGAAGTCATATCCTTTTTCCTCCGTCTCCCCGATGAAAGCTTCCTCCAGTGTTACCGGTACCGTCTCGGCAAATACCGGGTCCTCCTGACGGATTTTTGCCATGATCTCCTCCGCGCTTCCGCGGGCGATCATCTCCGTGACCGATCCCCTTTTCTTCACACTGATGACATCCAGTTCTTCCTGCAGCCTCTGAAGACGTCCCGCGTCCCGGAGGACGAACTGTACCTTGTGCATGTTCAGTTTCATCTGCTCCAGATCCTCCGAAAGAAGGGCCTTTCCCTTATGCATAAGTCCCACATGATCACAGAAATCCTCCAGCTCCCGCATATTATGAGATGAGATCACCGGGGTAAAATCCCTGTCGATCATTTCCTCTGCGAAAACGCTCTTCATGGTCTGCCGCACGACGGCATCGAGACCGTCAAACAGCTCGTCGCAGAACAGAAATTTCGTTCTGGTGGAAAGACCGAGGAAGATCATGACCGCCTTTCTCATGCCTTTTGAGAAGGTTCTGACCGGCTTCTTCCGGTCAAAGCCGAAAGTATCCGCCAGCTTCTCAAAACGGCTCCTGCGGAAATCCGGATAAAAGACCGCGTACTGTGCCGCGCAGTCATCCGGCGTCATCGACAGGGGCATGTTCCAGGCATCCGGAAGGAAACAGATCTGCTGCCGTATCCCGAGATTCTGGCGGATGCCGTATCCCACAGGCCGCGGGCGGATCTGTCCCTGCTCTGCAGACGGAACGTCTTCGTACAGTGCCTTCCCGTTATAGAGTACGTTGCCGGCATCCGGACGGATCACGCCGGCCATGACCCGGAACAGGGTGCTCTTGCCGGCGCCGTTGGTACCGATCAGGCCGAATACCCTGCCGCTGTCTATTTTCATGGAGAGATTCTTCAGCGCCTGGGTTCTGCCGCCGTCAAATGATTTGCTTACTTCTCTGATCTCGATCATGATTTTCCGCTCCCGTAAACCCGGCGGATCATTTCCTCCGCCTGCTCTTCCGTGATCCCGAGTTCTTTTCCCTCCCGAAGCAGCTTTTCCTGCTTTTTGAGCTGCTCGGTTCTTTTTTCCTCAAGAAGTTTTGTGCTTTCAGCGATGAAATTTCCTCTGCCGGGCACTGCATAGATGTAGCCCCGGTTCTCCAGCACGGTAAAGGCTTTCTGAATGGTGTTGGGATTAATGGTCCATTCGGCCGCTGTCTGCCGGACGGACGGCATTCTGTCGTCCGGCTTCAGCACGCCCTGCAGGATCAGTTTTTCGAAATAATCCACAATCTGTTCATAGACAGGTCTGGGATCTCTGTAATCAATCAGACTCATAATGGCTCCTGTCGCACTTATATCCGTGATTTACAAGCGTTCTAGTACAAATAGTACACTCAGGATGCAAAGATGTCAATGCCGGGAGCCAGACAAAAAAACAGATGACCCGCCTTATGATAGCGGCGGATCATCTGTATGCTGTTACTGTTCTTCTGAAGGTACCTCGAGGCCGAGTTCGTCGAGCTGTTTCTGCTCTACGCGGCTGGGTGCTTCTGTCATCAGATCGGATGCGTCTTTTACCTTCGGGAATGCGATGACGTCACGGATGGTATCTGCCTGTGCCATCAGCATGACCAGACGGTCGAGTCCGTACGCCAGTCCTGCGTGCGGCGGTACGCCGTACTTGAACGCGGTCAGCAGGAACTTGAACTGATTCCACGCACGTTCTTTCGTGAAGCCGAGCACTTCGAACATTTTCTCCTGAATATCATCCTGATGGATACGGACGGAGCCGCCGCCGATCTCGTTGCCGTTGAGCGTGATATCGTACGCCTTGGCGCGAACCGAACCCGGATCGGTGTCGATTTTGTCCCAGTCCTCTTCCATGGGCATGGTGAACGGGTGATGCATCGCCATATAGCGGTTCTCCTCGTCCGACCACTCAAGGAGCGGGAATTCCACGATCCACAGGAAATTGAAATCATCCTTGCGGACGAGATGAAGTTCATCGCGGAAATGAAGCCGGAGCTGTCCGAGTACGTTCCACACGATTTTGTTGCGGTCAGCTGCGAACAGAAGAAGGTCGCCCTTCTCACCGCCCATGGCGCTGATCAGCGCTGCCTGCTGCTCCTCTGTCATAAATTTCGAGAAGGAAGACTTCACGGTGCCGTCCGTCTTCAGCTGAATATAGGCCAGTCCGCCGGCGCCCATGCCCTTTGCCATCTCGACAAGCTTGTCGATCTGCTTGCGGCCCATGTCGCCTTCGCCCTTTACGTTGATGCCGCGGACAGAACCGTCCTTCTTCTCAAGGGCATTCCGGAAAACAGCGAAATCAAAATCTTTCACGACATCGGATACATCGATCAGTTCCATGCCGAAACGGACATCCGGCTTATCGGAGCCGAAACGGTTCATCGCCTCGATCCATGTCATTCTCGGGATCGGGGTCTGTACATCTATGTTCAGTGTCTTCTTGAACAGATATTTGAGATAGCGCTCGTTGATATCAATGACATCATCCACATCAACGAAGGAAAGCTCCATATCGATCTGTGTGAATTCCGGCTGACGGTCGGCACGCAGGTCCTCATCACGGAAGCAGCGCGCAAGCTGAATATAGCGGTCATAGCCGGAGCACATCAGAAGCTGTTTGAACAGCTGCGGGGACTGCGGCAGTGCGTAGAAGCTGCCCGGATGAACACGGCTGGGCACGAGATAATCGCGCGCGCCTTCCGGCGTGGACTTGCCGAGCATCGGTGTCTCGATCTCCATGAATCCGTTGTTGTGGAAGAACTCGCGGGTATAGTATGCGACATCGGAACGAAGTTTCATGTTGCGCTGCAGATCCGGGCGTCTCAGGTCCAGATAGCGGTACTGAAGACGGATCTCATCCTTTGTCTTCGAATTCTCCTCGATCTGGAACGGCGGAACTTCTGACTCGGAAAGAATGCGGAGGTAGTTCACCTGAACTTCAAGGTTTCCGGTCGTCAGCTTTGTGTTCGCCTCTCCGGCTCTCTTCTGAAGCACACCCTTCACGGCAATCACAAACTCGGAACGAAGTTTTGCCGCCTTTTCGCAGGTCTCCTTATCCGTCTTTGCGGAATCAAAAATCAGCTGCATGATACCCGAGCGGTCACGAAGGTCAACAAAAATAATGCCGCCTTTGTCTCTGCTCTTCTGCACCCAGCCCATCAGTGTGATTTCGCTGCCGATCATCTCCTCCGTGACTTCCGCCACGCGGCAGGTGCGGTGCATGCCCTTCATACTCTCTGCCATGATACATATCTCCTTAACTTTATTTTTCCGCAGTATGGCGGACCCGGCACTGATGCCCGGTCCGCCGCACCGCTCATTTATATGATAATGATATCCTGCCGATCATCCTGCCCGGTCAGTCCGCGTAGAATTCCTCGAAATCCGTGTAGCCTTCGCCGGTCAGCTGATCCTTCTGGAATTTCCGGTTCTTCTTCATGACGAGGACGTTGACGGTATCTCCGTTCTTTCTTGCCTCCATGGCCTTCGCCACGGCAGTCCGGATCTGCCCGTCAGAACACTTCTTATCAACCAGATACGCTGTCTTCTTCGCCGCATGCGGCACCTGGAAGTCATGCTCCAGAAGCAGCATGACGATCCGTTCAAAGCCGATGGAGAAACCGACGGCCGGCACCGGCTGGCCGATAAATCTGCCGACCATCTCATCGTAGCGTCCGCCGCCGCCGACAGAACCGCCGTACTCATCCATGGAGATTTCAAAAATCGGTCCCGTGTAGTAGGACATGCCGCGGACAAGCGTCGGGTCAAATGCCATGCGGAAGTCCGCCTGCTTTGTCGCTTCGACGCTGCTGATGATGGTCATCAGACTGTCAGCATAGGAAGGATCCAGATAGCCCTCCAGCTTTTCCTTCGCTGTCTGCACACCCTGAACGTCCGGTGTGATCAGACGGAAGAGCTCCATATATTTATCAACGGACGCCTGGGCGAAGCCCTCTTTTACGAGTTCTTCAGCCACGCCGTCGATGCCGATTTTGTCCATCTTGTCGAGGATGATGAATACCTCGTCATAAGACTCTTCCGGGAATCCCGAATAAGCTGCCATGGCTTTCAGGATGCGGCGGTCATTGATACGGATGGTGAAATTCTTAAAGCCGATTTTGCCGAGCACCGTCGTCGTGGCGAGCACCAGCTCAATTTCCGCGATGTTGGAAGCTTCGCCAAGGATATCAATATCGCACTGCATGAACTGGCGGTAACGTCCTCTCTGCGGACGGTCCGCGCGCCATACCGGTCCCATCTGCAGCGCCTTAAACGGCGACGGCAGGTCATTGGCATTGTTCGCGTAAAAACGGGAGAGCGGAAGCGTCAGATCATAGCGGAGGCCGCTGTCCGTCAGATCGGATTCCGACTGCGCCTCCTGAAGTTTCAGCTTCTCGCCTCTCTTCATGATCTTGAAGATCAGCTTCTCGTTCTCTCCTCCCTGTTTGCTGTTCAGGTTTTCGATATGCTCCACACAGGGGGTCTCGATCTGCGTAAAACCGAATTTCGTGTATGTCTCCCGGATCTGCTGCATGACGTAGTTTCTGATTTCCATCTCGCGGGGGAGAATGTCCTTCATGCCGGTAACCGGCTTCTTTGTAAGCTTCATATGTTCTTCAGTTCCTTCCATACTTCTTCTACTTCGGGCCGCACCGGCGGCACCTCGATGGCTCCGTCACTGTCCCGGTGGATCACGCGCTGGAACGCGAGAAAGACACGGATGTCGTATTTCTCCACCTCATCGACCATAATGGATATGGCCTGAGCCGGTGTGAATGCCTTCCGGTATTCCCTGTCCTGAATCAATGCACAGAATACATCACACACCCGGAGAATGCAAGCGCCAAGCGGGATATCCCCGTCCTTGAGGCCGTCCGGATAACCGCTGCCGTCCTGATTCTCGTGATGCCAGCGCACCGCTTCGCAGATTCCCCTGCTGTAGCCGTTTTCCTCCAGTTCCTCGCACCCGATCAGCGGATGAAGGCGCAGGGAGTTCATTTCCTCAACAACAAGTGTTGAATCCGTCGGACTCTTCGTCGCGAGGATTGACTTGCCGATATCGTGGAAAAATCCGGCTATAATCATATCGTGTGCGTATTCTTTCGAAAGCCCCAGTTCCCGGGACACCTCATAGGCGAGGCTGCTCACCTGTTCCCCGTGCTTAAGCTCCGCCGTCATGGAATGCGTGAGGAGATGCTTTCTGTTCACATATTTTCTGGCTGAAGTCTTCTCCTGTGCCGGAGATTTCTCATCAGATCCGGTCATGGTCTCACCCGTGTTCTCACGCTTCGCGGTCTTTACGACACGCTCTCTTTTCTCTGCTCTGCGGGCTTTGCTTTTCTTTTTCTCTTTTTTTACCTTGTCTTTACCCATAGTCTTATTGTATTAAGCCGTCGACACGCAGACACTTTCCGGGCATGCGAAGCATACACAGAAAACGGTATGCGTGATCGACGCAAACATGTATGAGCATGAAGCGATGCGACAGTATCGCATCAGCGCAGGCATCACGCCTGATGCAGCCAGCAGTCGATGCCGTGCTGCTTCCGTTCCAGCATCTCGTCCGTTCTTTCAATATAATTCTTCAGATCTTTCACGTTCTCGGCGCGCTCGATCCTCTCGCCGCCGTCGAACACAAATTTCGTGGAAGCGCCGCTGCCGCAGGCCATAATCGTCTGCTGCTCCTCCATGATCAGCACATTGTATGCGCATGCCTTTCCGGGCACGGCATAACCGGTGTTCTCAAAATTTCCGGCCATATTCTTCTGCCGGTACAGATAGTAGGGCGTCATACCGAGAGACGCTGCCGTCTCCTCCGTAAGGCGCATGATTTTTTCTGAATTTTCAAAGGAAACCGGTTCATAGATATCCCTGAACATATTGAGCCTGGCGGCTCTCTTCAGCGCCAGGGAATGAACCGTCAGGCTGTCCGGCGAAAGCGCCGCGATGTCGTGAAGCGTCTTCGCGACCTCTGCCTCACCTTCTCCCGGAAGGCCCACGATCATATCCATATTGATATTGTCTAAGCCGGCCTCACGTGCTCTTCTGAAAGCATCGCGCGTCTCTTCGACCGTATGGGCGCGTCCGATCACATCCAGCGTCTTCTGCACCATCGTCTGCGGATTGATGGAGATACGCGTCACCGGATACTTCCTCAGAACATCCAGAATCTCACGGCTGACCGTGTCCGGTCTCCCCGCCTCCACCGTGAATTCCTTCAGCGAGGCAAGATCGATGCAGTCACTCAGCACATGCAGCAGTTCGTCGAGCTGTGCCGGCGGCACCGAGGTCGGCGTACCGCCGCCGATATAGACCGTATCCGGTACATAATGCTCCTTCTCCATCGCCCGGCAGACATACCGGATCTCTCTGTACAGCGCCGTGAAGTAGGGTGTCACATAATCCCTGAAGGCATCCAGCCGGTGGGAACCGAAGGTGCAGTAAAGGCAGATCGAAGGGCAGAACGGCACATCCACGTACAGGCTGTACCCCTTTTTCCCGTCCGGCGAATGACTCACCGTCCGGCAGCCGGAAAGGATCTCCCGTTCCCGTTTCACCACGGAGAGCGTGAGATCGATTTTTTCGTCGCTGACAAGGTATGCCGTCTTCAGCGTTTTCCGTATCTTCGTTTCCGGAACGCCGTTTTCAGCGAGCTTCATCGCTATCTTTGTCGGGCGGATCCCGGTGAGGTCGCCCCAGGGAAGTGTTCTGCCCGTGCGCTCCGAGAGAACACGGTAGACGAGACGCTTCACTTCGTTCTTTGATCTGTGACGGTCGGAAAAGTCCGTGATCTCCGCCGTGCCGCCAAAGGTATCTCCCTTCCCCGTGACACACGAAAAGCGGACCGCGGTATCGGTGTAATCAACCGCGAAGTCCGCATCATGTTCACCCTGAGGCTTTTCGTCCCCGTCGTACCAGATCTCCGATTCCGAAAAAGGATAAAAAGCCTGGATCAGGTGATATACATCATATTCAAAAATCCTGCGGCTGAACAGCAAGGTAAAGGACGCCAACTGTCATCTCCCCTTCTCGTCAGAAGCCGATGGCAAGAGGATTATACCTTTTTTCTCTCGCAATCGTCGTTGTGTATTCATGTCCCGGATAGACATCGGTGTCCTCCGGAAGTTCTGAAAGCAGACGGTGAATGCTTTGCTCCATGTCACGGCTGCTGCCCGTCGGGAAGTCCGTCCGCCCGTAGGATTCACAGAAGAGTGTGTCTCCCGAGAAGAGCGCATGTTCCTCCGGAAAATAATAGCAGGCACCGCCGATCGTGTGGCCCGGCGTATGCATGACACGGATCTCAAAGCCGGCCAGATGCAGTACATCGCCGTCCTTTACATACCGGTCCGCCTTCAGTGTCGCGGACACGCCGTGCATCGGAGATGTGTTTGCTTCCGGATCGGACAGTACGACCTGCTCCTCTTCCTCGCAGATCACGGGTATCGGTTTTCCGTCGCTGCCCTGATAATGCGAGCGTACCTCGGCCGCCGCGCCGAAGTGATCGTAGTGGCCGTGCGTCAGCAGGATCGCCACAGGGTGTCCCTGCATCCGGGCGATTTTTTCAAAAATCCTGTCAGCGGACGCGGCCGGATCCACGATCAGCATCTCCTTCGTATCCACATTCATGACGAAGTAGACATTCGTGGCAATCATGCCGAGAATCAGACTTTCAATACGCATTCTGCCCATGTTCCATCAGCCTTTCGCACGTTCCACATCCACGACGTTCGGAACCTGTCTGATCTTCGCGACAAGATCCGTCAGCGCCTGTTTGCTCTTCACATTAAAGGTCATGTCGATTGTCGCAACACCCTGGCGGTTCGTCCTTGAGTTCACGCCGAGGATACTGATATTTCTTTCCGTAAAAATCTTCGAGAGATCGACAAGCAGTCCCGCGCGGTCGTTTGCGTACACCGTGATGCCGACAGGATATTCCTCGTCGCTCTCCGAATCCGGTGCCCACTCCGCCTCGATCAGGCGCTCCCGTTCGCTCTCCGGAAGATTCATGATGTTGATGCAGTCCGTTCTGTGGATCGTAATCCCGCGGCCCCGCGTCACAAAACCGACGATCTCATCGCCGGGAATGGGGCTGCAGCACTTGGAGAAATGAACCGCCACATCATGGATGCCGCGCACCGTGATGCCGCCCTTCCGTTTCTCCGGCTCGCCGCTGTTCTTATCATCCTGGGCCGAGACCTCGGCGAGCACATCCTCATCGGTCATGTGCGCCTCGTGATCAGCCTCATAGCATTCGAGAAGCTTGTTGAGAACCTGCCTTTCCTTCAGTCCGCCGTGGCCGATGGCCGCCAGTACGGAATCCCAGTCCTGGAAGCCGTACTTCTGCATGACTTTCTTCTGATAGGCGGGTTTCATCACCTCAGCCGCGTCATACCCCTTGTTCTTCAGGTAGCCGGCAAGAAGCTCGTGACCTTTGAGGATGTTGTCCTCTTTTTTCTCCATCCGGAACCAGCGGTTGATCCGGTTCTTCGCCTGCGTGCTCTTCACGACCTTCAGCCAGTCGCGGCTCGGTCCCTTCGAGTTCTGTGACGTGATGATCTCCACGCGGTCGCCGTTGTGGAGTTCCGTCTCGATCGGCACCAGTTTTCCGTTCACACGGGCGCCGACCATCTTGTTGCCGACGGCGGAATGAACAGCATAGGCGAAATCAATGGTGCATGAACCGGCGGGCAGCGTCTTCACGTCGCCCTTCGGCGAGAAAACATAGACGTTTTCATTAAACAGGTTCAGATCGCTCTTCAGCAGGCTCATGAACTCCCTGTTGTCATTCATGTCCTGCTGCCACTCAAGGATCTGGCGGAGCCAGTTCAGCTTGGCCTCCTCCTGCTCTGGTCCGGGCTTCTTCCCGTCCGACATTTCCTTGTATTTCCAGTGCGCCGCGATACCGTACTCAGCGACACGGTGCATCTCGAACGTGCGGATCTGAATCTCAAACGGTCTGCCCATCGGACCGATCAGTGTCGTGTGAAGCGACTGATACATGTTCTGCTTGGGCATCGCGATGTAATCCTTGAATCTTCCCGGCACCGGTGTGTACATCTCATGGATGATGCCGAGCGCCGCATAGCAGTCCTTCACCGATTCCACGATGATCCGGACCGCAAACAGATCATAGATCTGGTCCAGCGTCTTGTGCTGGTTGACCATTTTCTTGTAAATACTGAAGAAGTGCTTTGCCCGGCCGTAGACCTGCGCCTCGATGCCGGCCTCCGCCATCTTCTTCCGGACCTCAATAACAATTTCCTCGACAAAGGCCTCCCGCTCCGACCGCTTCTCATTGATCTGCTCCGAGAGTTCCCTGTAGGCCTTCGGCTCCAGATACTTCAGACTCAGATCATCCAGCTCGTTCTTCACCTTGGAGATACCGAGCCGCTGGGCAATCGGAGAGTAGATCTCGATCGTCTCGCGCGATTTTTCAATCTGCTTTTCGTGCGTCATGTACTGAAGCGTCCGCATGTTGTGAAGACGGTCCGCCAGTTTGACCATGATGACACGGATATCCTTCGCCATCGCAAGGAACATTTTGCGGAGATTTTCCGCCTGTTCCTCGATTTTGTCCTGAGAATAGGACAGCTGGCCGAGCTTTGTCACGCCGTCGACGATCTCCGCGACCTCCGTGCCGAATTCCTGCTCAATCTCCTCCTTGGTGAGGATGGTATCCTCCACCACATCATGAAGAAGACCGGCCACAATGGATTCCTTGTCCAGCTCAAGCTCGGCGAGGATGATCCCGACACAGAGCGGATGGATGATATAGGCTTCGCCTGATTTCCTCTTCTGATCCTTATGGGCCTCGGACGCCACGCGGTAAGCCTTCTCAATCATCGAGATATCATCGGACGGATGATACTTTCTCACGTCAGCGATCAGTTCCTGATACAGATCTTCAGGGGACGAAAAATCATCCATCTTCTTGAGGTTGGAATCAACCGCCTCAATCTCTTTTTTCAGTTTTTCGTCTTTCATCTGCAGATCGTCACTCATAGGCCGCTCCCTGACATGATGTCATATGCTGTCGTCAGACGGGAAAATCAGCGCCTGTCCTGTGCGGATCCGTCCGGCGGAGCACCTGCTTTACGCTCCAGGATATTTGATGACAGAATCGATATCGTAACGCGACAGTCTCTCCCGTCCCTTAAGTCCTTCAAGCTCCATAACAAAAATCATCTTCACCACTTCGCCGCCCAGTCTCTCGACAAGCTTTGCAGCCGCCTCGATCGTACCGCCGGTGGCGATCAGATCATCCACCAGCACCACCTTCTGTCCGGGTCTGATGGAATCCTTGTGCATCTCCACAGTCTCCGTGCCATACTCCAGATCATAGGTCTCGGAGATGGTCTCTCTCGGCAGCTTGCCTTTCTTGCGGACAAGAACAAAAGGTTTATGAAGATTGTAGGCAATCGGCATACCGAAAATGAATCCTCTGGATTCGGTGCCCACGATCACATCAAAATCAATGCCCTTCAGCAGATCCTGCAGGGAATCGATCGCCAGATGCAGTCCGTCGGCGTCATCCAGAATACTGGTGATATCGCGGAACATAATTCCCTTTTTCGGATAATCCGGGATAGTTGTTACATAATCCTTCAGTTCTTTCATGATAAAGTTGTCCTTTCCTTTTATCTCTTTTATCCGCGGAATGTGATAAAACCGCAGAAAAAAACCGGCATCAAATACGTTAACCTGAATTATTCACCGGCCTCCCGGTGATCGCGGGATAACCCGCGCCGTTACTGTGTTGACAAATATATAACGCGTTCACCTTGCAGATGAAGTTTATGAACTGCTGAAATCTGCCTGCTTAACAGTGTCCTGGCATATAAAAAGGACCTCAGCTATGTTAAGATTTAGGTGTCGAATCCAAACAAAACATAAAGGAGAGATCCTCATGTCTATTGTAAAAGACACCTCTTTCAGTTTCAATAAGCAATTCAGATTTAACTTCAACGGCGGCGAACTTTCCTCCGACGGAGGGCTGTTCCTCCTCAAGGAATTCATGCATCGCATCGGCTTTGAGAAGGTCATCCGCGAACTCTTCCACACGAATGACGCAGCCTCATTCCGGTATCACACAGATGACCAGATCCTTATGCAGAGGATCTTCCAGATCATTGCCGGATATTTCAATGACAATGATGCGGATGAACTGGCTGCCGACCCTGTATTCTGTGCAGTTCTGGATAAGGTTTCCCTGGCTTCCCAGCCGACGATGTCCAGGTTCTTTAACCGCATGGATGAAGAGTCATTATCCCAGTTTGAGCAGATCTTCCGCCTCCTCCGCCAGAAGATCTACGGGATCGATCCGCCGGAAAACGTCCTTCTGGATCTGGATTCCACGCTTCTTGAGACTCATGGCAGGCAGGAGGGGGAAGGCTTCAATTACCACTATCAGGGGCACGGTTATCATCCGCTCCTTTGCTACGATGGGCTGACCGGCGACCTCCTCAAGGCGGAGCTTCGTCAGGGAGCGGAATACTGCGGCAAAGGCGCAGACCTGTTTCTGAAGCCTCTCCTGGAGGAGTTTCTTGAGTCATACCCGTCAGTCATGGTCTCTCTCAGAGGGGACAGCGGCTTCGCCATCCCGGAGATCTATGATCTTGCAGAGACCCGAGGCTGCAGCTATGCCATCCGGCTTAAGATGAACTCATCCCTGAAAGCCCTTGCAGCTGATATCGAGGCAGAGCTGGATGAGATGACCAGGGATAACAAAGTCGATTACGCCGTCTCCTACGGTGAATTCATGTACCGGGCCGGATCATGGAAGTATGAGCGCCGTGTCGCCTGCAAAGTGGAAAAACCCACAGACCAGATGACGTACCTCTACACGTTCATCGTGACAAACATGGACCTTGGGCCGGAAGACATCATCCGGTTTTACTGTAATCGCGGCCGCATGGAGAACTTCATCAAGGAATCCAAAAACGGATTTGACTTCTCCTGTATGAGCAGCCACAGGATGGCAGTGAATGCCGGACGCCTGATGATCTGCATGCTGGCATATAACCTTTTCAACTGGTTCAAGCGGCTGGTCCTCCCGAAGCATCTTCAGAAGATGCAGATCGAGACCTTCCGATTGAAGCTGATCAAGATCGCAGCGAGAGTGATCCGGTCAGCAAGATACCGCGGATTCAGGTTCTGCAGCAGCTGTCCCTATCAAGGGGAGTTCCGGGAAATACTGAGGAACATACAGCGATTGCGGGTCCCTGAAATGGCTGCCTGACAGCCAAAACAACGAAACTTGACAATGTCATAGAACACTTACGAAGCGCAGCGGGGATAGTATGCCCATTTTTGTGGATAACTGTCGTCAGGTTTCCTTATTCTTGTGGATAATGACATTGTCGCGTATAAAGCTGACGTTTTATGGGCGCAGCCCAGACGTCATGAATAATTCAGGGTTAAGTATATCATTCCGTTTTCTGTAATTCAATGAATTGTAAGACGGCACCGTTATGCGCCGTCATGCGCCTCAAGGCCTCAGTCCCTGTAACTGATAATATGGAGCTGAATGTCCGTCCTTCCCCGCCATGAGTTGATCTGGGGCTCATACACGATGGAAAGAGGCGCGCCGGTGGAAGCGCGTTCGAAGAAGGCTTCGGTATCCTCCTCGCTGCCGAAAAAAATCCCGCGGCAGCAGTTCCTTCTGTCTCCGGAGACAAGCTGCAGCGCGCAGGCCCGCCGCTTCTCTCCGAGAATCCTGGGGCTTTCCGGCATGACACCGGTCTCCGCAAAGACCGGTTTTGTGTTGCCCGTGCCCTCCGGCTTCAGCACATCCATCTCCCTGATCAGTCTCTCCGTGACGTATGACTGCGGCATGACCGCATCCACGCTGATGACGTTCTTCATATCCGCATCGGTCAGCGTGCAGTTCCGGTTCAGCTGCTCGCGGAAGGCCTGAAGATTTTCTTTCTCGAGCGTAATACCGGCCGCCATGGGGTGACCCCCGAACGCCGTCAGCAGGTCCCGGCATTTCACGAGCTCGTCATACATGCTGTAAGCCTCGATGGACCGTCCGGATCCCCTGAGTACTCCGTCCGTTTCGGTGAGCACAAAGACAGGCCGCATATAGCGCTCCTTAATTCTTCCGGCAATGATGCCGACCACGCTCACATGACTGTCCGGCAGAAAAATGACCAGAACCCTGTCGTTTTTCAGCGATGTCGTTTCGATCATCTCCACCGCCTCAGCCGTTCCCTTTTCCGTCATGGTTTTCCGGCTTTCATTCAGTTCGATCAGTTCTCCCGCTGCTGCCGACGCCTCCTCGACGGAATCCGTCATCAGCATATTCAGCGCCTTCGCTGCGGTATCCAGCCGTCCGCTTGCGTTCAGACACGGTCCGATCATGAAGCCGATATGATAGACATCGATCTGGCCCGGCGTAAGGCCGAGCTGGCGGATCAGTTCAAGAAGTCCCGGGTTGTCCGTGTGGTGCAGATCCTTCAGTCCCTCGCGTACAATGATCCGGTTTTCATCTGTCAGCTCCATGACATCGCCGATCGTTGCGATGGCCGTATACTGAATATACTTCATTGCCTCTTTCTGCGCGGAAGGCCGTTTCATTTTCTGAAAAAGAGCCGTCACCAGCTTCCAGGCAACGCCGGCGCCGCAGAGGCCGTCATACGGATACGTATCGTCCGACCGGTGAGGATTGACCACGGCATCGGCAGGCGGAAGCAAATCCCCGTTCTCATCCGACGGCACCTGATGGTGGTCCGTCACAATGGTATGAATACCCAGCTCATTGCCAAGCCTGATCTGATCCGGAGCCGCAATGCCGTTGTCGCAGGTAATGATCAGCTCCCGCCCGTCCCCGTCCGCTTCCCGGATCAGGTGCTCATTCAGCCCGTAGCCGTCTCTCACACGGTGCGGTATCCGCCAGTCCGTGTCCGCACCGATTTCCTTGAGTCCGTTCACCAGAATATAGACCGACATAATGCCGTCGATGTCATAGTCCCCGATCACACGGATTTTTCTTCCCTTACGGACCGCGTCGCAGATCTCATCCGCTGCCTTATCCATGTCCTTCATCAGGAACGGATCGTACAGATCCTCCGGTCCCGCATGCAGGTAGCGGTCAATCTTCTCTTCCGCGAAGGTCCGGCCATCCGGAAGCTTTTCCTTCAGGTCCTCCGTCGTGAATACATTTCTGTTTCTCATCAGCCTGATGATCAGCTGATCCACACCGAATTTATCCCCAAGCGCCTTAAACGGAGCCCAGATTCTTTTTTCTACCCATTCTTCCTTCATGAAAAATCCTGTCATTCTTTGCTGCACAGCCGCTTCTGTATCTCACACACTATACCACATCTGTCACGGCTGCGGCTTTCCCTGATCTTATTTCTCCTTCCCTGTTTCTGTCCCCTCTCTCCTTTCGTTTCTCTTTTCGTTTCTTTCTTCATTTCTTCTTTCTCTTCCGTTCTCTGTGTTCTACTTCCTCTGTACGCCGTTTTCTTCCCTCTCTGATTTCCGCTTTCTTCTTTCTGCTCCCCGCCGTCCGGTCTTCCGGAACGTCTTACAGCCACAGCGATGACAGCAGCTGCCGCTGCCAGAAGTGCCAGCAGGAATTTCCACTGACCGCTTCCGAGGAAATGATTCAGCCCCCTTTCCTTCACAAAGAAAGTCTCCACGCAGGCCTCCGTCTTTCCGCCGGCCACATCATATGCCTCTGCCCTGAGCGAATGCGCCGTCTCCTCCGTGCCGGGAATCCTGATGGAAAAATCACCGCCGTCAGCGAGCACCTTCTCCGCTTCCTTTTCATTCCACTCCGCTGCCGGTTTGTCATCGCTGTCAAGATAAATACGGACGGCAGACAGCTTCATGTTGTCATCTGCTCTGACCGTGACCGTCTTTACGGAATCCGTGTAGACACCATTTTCCTTCAGGCCGTGAATCTCCAGCACGGGCGCCGCCGTATCCGTTCCGAAATTCAGTGTCGTATCGATGTCATCATCATTGGAAAAGGCCCGCCCGTCTTCATCAATATCCGTAAAAATCAGCCGGTAGACGCCGTCCTCTGCAAAGCATTTCCTGTACACCGTATAGGTAAATTTTCTGCCTGCGCTGTCATCCTCTTCCGTCAGTTCATAATCTTTTCCCGGCTCAAGCGTCCGCTCATCCCCGTTCCTGTACAGCACGGCCTGATGCGATACCAGCTTTTTATCACCTGTCACCGTCATGACCGCATCACAGGGATCCATGACATAAGACCGGTTCATCTTCGCCGTCTCCGCACTCATGACATACCTGCGGGCCTGCCCGCCGGAAGTCCCGCGGGCATCTGCCGGGATACTTCTGTCTGCTTCCTCAGTCTCGTCCGGGGACTCTGCCGCGTCAGTTTTCCTGTCTGCGGTCTGTTCTGCTGCCCGCCGGGACGCTGCACTTGCATCGCTTCGGCTGTCTGCCGCTCCCGTCTCTTTTATTTCCTCTGCCTCACTTTCAAGTACAGGCGTTCTGATATATGTCTCATTGCCTGCCCTGTCCTGTATCCGGGCATAGATGACTTTCCTGAAATTGCCGCCCAGCATGATCCCGCCGCCCAGAGGGCGCCAGTCTGTGCAGCTCCGAAGCTCATTCTCCGAAAGAAACCCGCCCGCGCCGGATTCGCCGGAGGCTGCCTCATCCCAGCGGATCATGATGGCGCAGGTTCCTCCCTGATCCGCGGACGATCCCGTTATCTCGATTTTTCTGCCGGTGCAGACCTGCCCGGACAGTCTGCTTTCGTTCCGCTCTGAAAGATCAGTGAGATCAGCCGGTTCCCCGGAAAGATCAGAAAAAGTAATGACATCCGGTTCAGCATGATGGTCTTCCCCGTAACAGGCCACCCGGAGATTTCCTTCCGGCTTTTTCGTATCTACAAGAAAAATCAGCGGCATGCCCGGTTCCCCGGTATCCACGGTCTGACACGTCTGCCCGGCAGCATCCGTGTAGGAAAAACGGACGGTATACAGCGCATCCTCCGTAAAATGAAGCAGCACCTGGCGCGAATTCGCAGAACCGGTTTCCTGCCAGGCGTCCATCGACCAGGCATCCCGTATCTCATTTCCATCACATCCGGCTGCCGTGACCGCAAGAGCCGCCGCTGCCGCATGCTCATCAAAGGCGTCGTTTCCGCACGAAACCGTCAGAAGTGCATCCTGCGGTGCAGAAAAACAGGCGATTCCCTCTTCTATTCTTATATTCCCGTTCTGCTCCTGAAACGCAAGGGACGCTGAAGGCACCTCCTGAACAGCCGGATCGCCTTCCGGATTCCGGCCGGATGAATGCTCCGCTCCGCCCGGCAGCCCGTGCGCGTGGCACGGAACAGCAGAGACAAGGACAAAGAGAAACAGAGAAATCAGAGCCTCTGTCGTTCTGATACCGGAGATGCGGTTCAGCTCCTGCGTCTCCTCCCCGGACAATCCGTCCGTCTCCTCCATGGCGGCATGAAGGCGTATTTCCCCGCGGAAATATGCGCTGATCCGCTGTCTCCTCTCTCTCTTTTTTTCAAAACAGCGGACCGCTGCATCGACAGAAACAGCCCCCAGACAGACGGTGAGTGCCATCAGCAGATTCGAGAAAAAATCAAGCCCCGCGTAATCCATTCACTGATCCTCCGTACAGAAATCCATCGCCTGCATACAGGCTTCCGCCTCGACTGCTGTCCTGCTGCTTCCGCCGAAAGCGAAGGCTTTCCGGAACCACGGTTCTGCCCGTACAGCTCTTGCGGCCATGGCCGAACTTCCCGTATCCGTGCTGCAGTCCCTGAAAAGCTTCCCCATCCTGAGGCAGAGCGCGGCATATGTCTCCCGGTTTTTATCTGCCTGCATCAGATTTTCCCCGGATGCGGTCTCTTCATACAGGGAAAGTTCTTTTTCCAGCACCGCCTGCTCCTCAGCATCCAGCATGCCGTCAGCGCCGCATGATGTCATCAGAGCCGTACACATACGTTCATCCGGCCTGCGGCCGGGAAGCGCACAGGCACGGAACAGCAGCTGCTTTCTCTCCTCCGGCTCTGCCGTCTCCTCTGCCAGATGAAACAGTTCCGCATATTCCCGCGGCGCAAGAAACGTTGCGGCAGCGCCAAGCGACACGGCCGAAATCATGCAGAGCGCGGCGCAGACAGCAGCCCTTTTCAACCGCACGGCATCTCTGCGGACTGGAGACAGTGCATCGAGCGACCTTTTCAGTTCCCCGGCCGACTGAAACCTTTCCGCAGGATTTTTTTCCATGCATTTCAGGATTACAGCGGTAAGTTTCCGCTGCAGATTATCCGGGTCACCGGCTCGCTTATGAAGCTTCCGGAGAAAAGTGCGTTCTTCTTCGCCGGGTGACGTCGCCGCCGGGATCTTGCTTCCGGCTGTTTTTCCGGTGAGCAGAAACAGCGCCGTCACGCCCAGACTGTAAATGTCGGATCTTTCATCCGGTTCACCGGAAGAGAGTTCCGGCGCCGCATATTTCGGCGTTACCGCATGAAAGGAAAGGTTCCTGTGCGCCCGTGATACCGGAAGGTCTTCTGAACCCGGTTTCACATACGCGCTGCCGAGATCAATCAGTGAGAGTATGCCTTCTGTATTCATCACCAGATTGGCCGGTTTCAGATCGCAGAGAATGATGTTTCTCCGGTGAAGGAAGAGAAGAAGCCCGCACATCTGCCGCATCAGAAAAAGAACCAGTGAAACCTCCATGGGACCGTTCCGCCGCACGGCTTCAGAAAGCGGATACCCCTCGCGGTATGCCCTCACAAGAAGCGGTCCGCCGTCACACGTCAGCCAGTCGAGATAAGCCGGAATACGCCTGTGTCTGATGCCTTCCAGAAGGGCGCGTTCATTTTCCAGCGAACGGACAGAGGTCTCATGATCCGATCCCTGTCCTTCACGGGCCTCTTTGATCACCACGCACTTCCGGTCCGCACGGCGCTGTGCCAGCCATACATGGCCCATGCCGCCCTGTCCCAGTTCATTCAGTATCTTATATTTTCCTCCAGGTACAGAACCGGCACGGAGCATGGCAGTACCTCCTGGGTCTTAAGTCCGATCAGCAGGCACACATAACCCTTTTTTCGCGCATCGCAGGTTTATCCGCGGCCGGCCTGATCAGCAGAAAACACACCTTATATCCGGGAAATCATCAATAAACGGAAAAAGTAAAAAAGAATGGAAAAAGAAAAATGTCGAAAAGCCGGATTCATTATTCATATCCGGTCAATCATGAAATGATACAGCAGCAACACTGATACTATATGCTGCTGATACTGTTCATATTAATTCCGGCATAATGATCTGTCAAGGGAAACGTATCGGCGTACGCCGGAGCCAACGCAAAAGAGCCGCCCGAAGGCGGCTCTTTATCAAATGAATACTTTATCAATCCGGAAGATCAGCGTCTTCCTGAATGTTTCTTTCTCGGGGTGCTCTGCAGCCTGCTTCTGTCTTTCTTTACGTACTTACCCCTGCCGCTTCCGGCCGCTGTTCCTGCAGCTGCGACTGTGGCTGTGCCGTCTTCGGCATTTTCAACGACCTCACCGACCGGAAGTCTGTCTTCTTTGTCGACGATATCGTTCTTTCCGTTGGCGGTCTTCATGACATACCAGAGCGGGCCGGTGATGAAGACGGATGAGAAGCATCCGGCACCCAGACCGACGATGATCGGGAGTGAGAACTCACGGACACTCGGTACACCCATGACATACAGGGTTACGATCGTAATCAGGGTCGTGATATTCGAATACAGTGAACGGGTCAGCGTCTGCGTAATGGAGGCGTCGACGATTTTTCTGTAGCTCGATCCCTTCATGATCACGAGGTTCTCGCGGACACGGTCGAAGATGACGATGGTCGAGTTGATCGAATATCCGAGAATCGTCAGCATGACGGCAATGAAAGTACTGCCGACCGATGCATAGAACACCACGTAATAAGCGACAACCACACAGATATCATGGATCAGCGCAAGGATCGCACTCGATGCAAAACGGAAGTCGCGGAAACGGATGAAGATGTAGAACAGCATGCAGATGACCGCGACAATGACCGCGATGATGGCATTTCTTCTCATCTCTCCGGAGATCGTTGACGAAATATTCTCCGTTTCAATGGTTGAGGCATCGATCTTCGGATAGGCCTTCGTCAGCTTCTGCTGAAGTTCATCCCTCTGCTCGGTGGAAAGCTCTGTGGTCTTGATGATGACCTGATGGCTGCCCTGAACCTTCTGGAAGGTTACATCCGCGTTGCCGGTCACTTCAGACACGATCGGCTCCACATCATTGCTCAATGTATCGAGGCTCAGATCCTCCCCGAAATCAACCGTGGTGGAAGTACCGCCGATGAAGTCCAGACTGTAGTTCAGCGGATGTCCGTCTTTCGCCTCATGGACGCCCATGCCGATGAAAGCGGTTGCGATCAGTGCAAGGCCGATGACAAAGGCAACGACTCTCTTCTCAACAAAACGGTAAATTTTCTTATGTGTGATGGCACCGTAAAGCTTCTCACTGCGGATACCGACACCGTAAAACGCATAGCTGATCCATCTGGAGATGGCCAGGGCGGTAAACATCGAGAGAATGGTACCAATAGCCAGTGTCGTCGCGAATCCCTGAATCGTACCTGTGCCCATGATATACAGCACAGCAGCTGCGATCAGTGTCGTGATCTGGCCATCAAAAATCGCCGAGAACGCCTTGTGGAATCCGAGATGCAGCGACTTGTTCAGCGAAGTGCCGGTCGCCAGTTCCTCACGGACTCGCATGTAAATAATACAGTTCGCGTCGACGGCCATACCGATGGTCAGGATCAGGCCGGCGATGCCGGGAAGCGTCAGCGTGATATCAAACGCATTCATGAATCCCAGACCAAGGAATACGAAGACCAGGAGTGCCCACGAAGAAGCCACGCCGGAAATCCGGTACACAATGATCATGAAAAGCATAACCAGGAGCAGACCGACGAGACCTGCCGTAATACTGGTGGAAAGGGCTTCCTGTCCGAGAGAGGCTCCGACAACATTGGAATAAATCTCGTTCAGTTCCAGAGACAGTGAACCGATACGGATATAGGAAGCCAGATTCTGTGCCTCCTCAAGGCTTGACATACCGTCAATCTGTGCTCTGCCGCCGCTGATTTCCTGCTGTACCGTAGGCGCACTGACTGTCTTACCGTCATAGATGATGGAAATCGTCTTGCCCACATTGGCTGCGGTGGCTTTCTGGAATTTCTCAGCGCCATCCTGCGTCATGGTGAGTTCAACGACGTACTCACGCTGTCCGGTTGTCTGATCCGTCGTCGCAACACCCTGCGCATCCGCGATATCTGTTCCTTCGAGCACCGTGTTTCCATCGGCATCCTGGAAGGTAAGAGAACCCGGCGTACCCAGATCATTCAGGATCTCCGTCGCATTCGTCACACCCGGAATCTCGACATTGATACGGTTGACGCCCTGCTGATATACATTGGCCTCCGTACTGTATGTCGTGACACGCTGCTGCAGCTTGTAAATGGTATCACTCATGTCCTCCTGAGACGGATTCGCCTCGGAAGCCTCGTAAGTAATACTTACACCGCCTGACAGATCAAGACCTGTGCGGATATTCCACATGGACCCTGTCCGCTTTTCTCCCCATCCTGCCACAACCGTATAACCGAGAAGTACGGTTACGATTGCCATGATAATCAGGACGGCAATACTCTGTTTCTTCTTCATTTTACTGTTCCTCGTTCAATTTCATTTTTGGCTGAAAAACAGCCATGTATTACTTTAGCTGTTTGCACGAAAAAATGCAATCTTTACGTTGTCTTTTCCTGTTTTCTCAGCATCTTTCCGCCGGAATCTCACACGCCTCGCAGTCACCGGCAGAAGCATAGGAGCTGTGATCGACACCTTTGTCCTTCTCCCCGTTGATGGCGCGGTCGCCGTCGATTTTCATCCGGGTGTCGCCGTCACTGTCCGCCAGTGCAGCTTTGATCATGAGCGCGCACTCGATACGCTTTCTCTGAAGCTCACAGCCGATTCTGTACGTGCTGTTGATGCTGTGTGTGAAATTCCAGGAGTTCGCAGCGCAGCCGCCGGAGCAGTAGAAGCGCGCGAAACAGTTCGTACATTCCTCTCTGGAATACACATTGATCTTTTTAAACGCTTCCACAAGATCCGGCCTGGTCACGCCCTCATCGACATTGCCGATGATGAACTCTTCATTGCCGTCAAACTGGTGGCACGGGTAAAAATCGCCCCACGGCGATACAGCGAGATATTCGCCGCCGGCGCCGCAGCCCGAGAGACGCTTGTAGACGCAGGGGCCGCCGGAGAGATCGATCATGAAATGATAGAAGTTGAAACCTCTCCCCTCTTTCGCCCTCTTAATAACTTCCTTTGCCAGAATATCATACTGCTCACAGAGAACCGGCACATCTTCCTCACGGATCGCATAGTCTTCCGTCGGCGGTGCCACCACCGGTTCAATGGAGATCTGCTTGAATCCGAGGTCCGCCATGGCAAGGACGTCTTTTGCAAAATCCAGATTGTAATGCGTGTAGGTACCGCGGACATAATATCTGTCCTGATGACGTCTCTCCGCCCATTTCTGAAATTTCGGAATCACCAGACCAAAGCTGCCCTTACCGTTCCGGAACGGCCGCATGTGATCATGAACCTCTTTTCTTCCGTCGACCGACATCACGACCAGTTCCATTTCCTTATCACAGAAATCCATGATCTCGTCATTCAGGAGTACGCCGTTCGTCGTCAGGGTGAAACGGAAACGCTTGTTGTGTTCCTTCTCCTGAGAGCGTCCGTATGCCACGAGGTCTTTCACGACCTGCCAGTTCATCGTCGGCTCTCCGCCGAAAAAATCGACCTCAAGGTTTCGTCTGCTTCCTGAATTTTTAATGACGAAATCGAGCGCCTTTTTTCCGACCTCATAGCTCATCAGTCCGCGCTTTCCGTGATATTCTCCCTCGTCAGCGAAGCAGTAGCGGCAGGCAAGATTGCAGTCGTGCGCAATCTGCAGGCAGAGAGCCTTCACCACCGTAGGTCTTGCTGAATAATGATCAATATACGGTCTGTAGGGATCCTCTGAAAACAGAGCGCCCTCCGCCTTCAGCGCACGGATCTCCCCGATGGTCTCCGAAACCTCTGCGGCATCATACTTTTCCTTCAGGGCTTCTGTGATCTCCTCATCCTTCTTTCCCCCGTTCATCAGGCTCAGAACATCATAGGAGATATCATCGAGAACATGGACAGAACCGCTGTTCACATCCAGGCACATGTTGTAGCCGTTGTTTTTGTACAGATAAACCAAGAATTACGCTCCTTCTGTATATGTATATCCATCACGCCTGCTGATTTTTCCGGCGTACCCGCGCCCGATACAGCAAAAATCCCCGTCCCGGAAAGGAACGGGAACATTCCGTATTTTTCGCATAAAACAGCCGGTGCATATAAAATGCTTCCGTCGGATCGGCGGAAATATTCAATCGCACCGGCTGATTCTCTACAATATCAGTTACTTTGCATGCTCGCAGGTCTGGTTGCCTACGGTGCAGCTGGTCTTGCATGCAGACTGGCAGGAAGTCTGGCACTCGCCGCATCCGCCTTCTTTAACGCTCTGCTGAAGATTTCTTGTGCTTAATGTCTTAATATGCTTCATAATCGTCCTCCATTCAAAAGCCTTGCGGCTGTCATACACAGATTCTCTAAGATTATAGCATAGCGACAGCCTTTTGGGAAGAGGTTCCGTACTTCTCACCCTCCGATGATACACTGAAGGCCGTGCGATTCAACGACTTTTTTCAGACGGATCATCTGTTCTTTTCCGGGTGTCGGAAGATCGCCCATCAGATACGGACGGCCGAGTCCCACATACTTGTCGTACCCGAGACGGTGATACGGAAGCAGATGCATCTGCCGCACGCCGGGAAGTGATGCCGCGTAGGCCGCAATCGCATCAATCTCCTCCGGTGTATCATTAAACGTCGGGATAACAGGTGTCCGTATGATCAGTTCGCACTGCCCCGATTCCGCCGTCTTTCTGGCGTTCTCGAGCATCAGCGTATTTTCTCTCCCTGTAAATTTCTTATGCTTGGCCGGATCCATGTGTTTGATATCCATCAGATACTGATCCAGATAGGGCAGCAGCTCCGCAATCACGCTGAAATCGGCGCAGGCCATGCTCTCCATCGCCGTGGAGTATCCCTCATCACTGGCAGCGCGGAGCAGATCTCTGGCAAATTCAGGCTGGCAGAGGCTCTCGCCGCCGGAGAGCGTGAGACCGCCGCGCGACCGGCGATAGTACATGCGGTCTTTGTTGACAATGCGCATCACCTGCTCCACCGTAACGTCCTCGCCCACGGTTTTGATTTTTCCGTCCGCCTGGCGCATCTGCTGTATGCCGTACTCCTGCGATTCCGGATTGCAGCACCACCGGCATCGAAGGACGCACCCCTTCAGAAAAACGATCGTGCGGATGCCGATACCGTCATGAACGGAATACCGCTGAATATCAAAAATCCTGCCTGTCGTCTTCCGGTAGCTGTCTGATTCAGCATCTGCAGAGCCATATCCGAAACTGCCTGAATCTGCGTTCCGCCGGCTGTCCCACTGATTTTCCGGGGCTGTGTTCTCCCGGTCATTCCTGTGAAGAGAAGTATCCGTAAAGCCACTCATATCTGTGCCTGCTTCCTTTATTTGTCCTGTTATGTCTGTTACGCCTTTTCACCGCTGCCGGCAAAATATCTTTCTCAGTATTCAAATCCCTGCTCGGTCCGGCGGATAATGTCATCCTGCAACGATTTGGACAGTGTCGTAAACAGAGCAGAGTAGCCTGCCACCCTCACAACCAGATGGCGGTAGTTCTCCGGGTGCTTCTGCGCGTCGATCAGCGTATTTTTGTCTACAACATTGAACTGCATGTGCATGCCCTTCCGGTCAAAATAGGTACGGATCAGCGACTCGAAATCGTTCAGTCCCTTTTCACCCGCAAGCGCGGAGGGGTGGAATTTCTGATTCAGCAGCGTGCCGTTGGAAGCGATCATGTGATCGATCCGGGCGACAGAATTGGCTGTCGCTGTCGGGCCATTCGTGTCCCGTCCCTGCATCGGTCCGATCCCGTCCGCCACCGGTGTATGCGCAAGCCTTCCGTCAGGCGTGGCTCCGGTCTGCGCGCCGAGCGGCACATTGGCCGAAACCGGATAAATGCCGGCCTGGAACTGGCCGCCACGCGGGTTGCGGTAGTTCAGCAGCGGTTTTGTGTACAGGTATGCGCAGTCGCGCGCCATGTAGTCTGCCTCCGGTATATCGTTGCCGTATTTCGGCACCTCTGCGATCATATCCAGCAGTGCCTGGAAGCGCTGTCTGTCCTCATCGGAAACGGAGCCGTTCTGAATCCGGTCCACGATGCCGGAGACTTCCTCCGATGTTACTTTTCCGCCGCGTTCGGTGACACCGGCGATGATGTCAGCCGTGATGTCTGCCACAGAGCGCTCATCGAGTCCCTTGCCGTAGTTCAGCTTCAGCGCCCTTGCATATTCCTGAAGCGTGACTTTTTTCTCCTCATATACCAGTTTTTTGATGGCCATCATCGAATCCGCCACGTTGGCGATGCCGAAACACTGCGGGCCGGTGAAATTATAGACGGCGCCGCCCTGCTCGGCGGTGAGGCCTCTGCCGATACAGTCGTCCATCATGGTCGCAAGCCACGGCAGAGGTACTCTCTCCGCGTGCGCCACATCGATGGCATTGTCTGCGTTGACCAGCAGGCTGATCTGGTATTCCATCTGCTTTTTGTATGCATTCCAGAAATCATCGAAGGTCTTCAGGCTGTCAAGCGTGCCTGTCTTCGGTCCGACCTGCTCTCCTGCATCCCGGCCGTTGGAAAAGACAAGCTCAAGCGGACGGCACATATTGAAAAAGGCAGCGTCGTGCCAGCCCATGGTCTTGCCCATGGCCTGCGGTTCCACACAGCCGATAACACTGTAATTTCTCGCATCCTCAAGAGATACGCCCCGGCTCATGAGTGCGGGGATGATGACCTCGTCATTGTAATAGGCAGGAAGGCCGATGCCCGTTCTTGTCAGGCGGGTGGCCTCATGCATCAGTTCGTGCGGCGTGAGGTTCCATACACGGACGGAAAGTGACGGCATGGGCAGGAAGACATGCATGGAAGCCCAGATGCACATGAAGGACAGATCATTGGTCGCATCCAGTCCCTCCTTCGTCTGACCGCCCACGCAGAGATTCTGAAACAGGCTGTAACCCGCGAAGCCCTTGGCGGACTCCGCATCACGGCACTTGTTCAGATCGTTCAGCTTGACAAAAATACAGTCGATATACTCCTGCGCCTGATCACGGGTGATTTTTCCGCTGTCGATATCCTTTTTATAATAAGGATACATATACTGATCAAAACGTCCTGGCGAAATGGAATGACCGCTGGACTCCAGCTGCAGCAGCTGCTGGACAAACCAGAAGCTCTGGCACGCCTCATAAAATGTCTCAGCGCCTCTGCGCGGAACATTTGCGCAGTTCGTGCTGATCTGCAGCAGCTCATTTCTGCGCCGGGAATCACTCTCCTTTTCCGCCATCTCCGCAGCGAGGCGGCTGTAGCGCTCCGCGTATCCGATCACGGCACTGCAGCTGATAATCATCGCCTGATAAAGCGCGTGCTTCTTCTGATAATCGGCATCACCGGGCTGAATAGCATCATCATGCGCCTGAATGTCACGGATGATGCCCTCAAATCCTTTGTCGAGGACCTCCCAGTACTTCACGGTGACATGTCCGACACCGTTATAGAAATAGTTGCCCGGCGTAAAAATATTATGACGGATGGCTTTTCTTGTCTCCGGCGTCATATAGGCTTCCGCCAGCTCACTGCTCGTCCTGCCCTTCCACCAGGGGTTGACTTCGCGGAGGATTTTCTTGTTCTCTTCCGATATGTAGAAAGGATCGGCTTCCCTTGTGGCGACCGTATCCAGCTCATCATTCAGCCACTCCCAGGAAAATTCAGGATAGGTCTGACATCCTCTCGGCGCAAGGGTAGAACTGCCGACGATGAGCTCTTCGTCCCGGATGATGATGGGAATATTTTCCAGCACATGTGCGAATGCAAGCGCACGGCGAAGCACCATCGGCTGGTTTTCTGTCTGCCTGTATGATTCAGTGAGCAGGACAGCTCTGGCCGTCTCAATCTCCGGCATCTTCTCATACAGATCGTGTACAAGCTTTGGTATACGCTCGGACTTAGCCGTCTCCTCCGTGTTATATTCAATGATTTCTTCCATTCTGACTGACTCCCTTTCATGATGTCTGTGCACAGCCGCAGAAGGTCAGACGCCGCCGGCGGATACTCTCCCGGCGTTTTATTCCCTCTGCCCTTCAGGGGTTAACTTCTGTCCAGATTGAATGGTATTCAGAAAACAATCCATCATTGATTATCATACAGAAGCAACAGAAAATCAAGGTGCAGACGTAGCCAAACGTCATAAATTCAACACAATCCAACCAGATTTAACATTATCGACGTCAGCGTTCATTTCGTGCGGAAAAAGAAAAATTCATGCTTGACATCTGTTTATATTTGATGCAATATAATTTTATCAAATGAAATTACAGATGTCAGGCAGCTGCATGAACATCATGCAGGACATCACAGCTGAAGCATAAGAAAAGATGATAAAAAAAATGATAAAAATGATTAAAGGAGGATATGAATATGAGCAGCTTTTATGATTACAGCGTAACAAAGAGAGATGGTTCCGAATTACCGATGAGTGATTTCAGAGGCAAGGTCGTTCTGGTTGTCAATACTGCCACCGGCTGCGGCTTTACACCCCAGTACAAAGACCTCGAAAGCATTTACAAAGAGTTCCATGATCAGGGTCTGGAAATCCTTGACATTCCCTGCAACCAGTTCGCCGGCCAGACGCCCGGAACTGACGAAGAAGTTCATCAGTTCTGCACGCTGAAGTACAACACGGAATTTGATCAGATGAAGAAAAGTGATGTCAACGGCGACGGCGCGATCGATCTGTACAAATACCTGAAGAGTCAGAAAACCTTCGAAGGATTCGGAAAGGGACCGAAAGCCCTCATGATGAGTACCATGCTGAAGAAGATCGATCCTGATTACAAGAACAATGCGGAGATCAAATGGAACTTCACCAAGTTCCTCGTTGACCGGGAAGGCAATGTGGTCAGACGTTTTGAGCCCACTGAAGACATGAAGAATGTCCGCGAAGCCGTGAAGGAGCTGATCTGATCGATGGATAAAAAGTCAATGCGCTATGATCCGGATGAGGCGCTGAAGCTGGACCACCAGCTCTGCTTTCCTCTCTACGCGGCCTCCAGAAAAATCATCGGCGCCTACACGCCTTTTCTGAAACCTCTGGGCATCACCTATACCCAGTACATCACTTTTATGGCGCTCTGGGAGAAAGACGGTGTACCCGTGGGAGACCTCTGCAGAAGACTTCACCTGGACAACGGGACACTGACGCCTCTTCTGAAGAAAATGGAAGAACAGGGTTTCATCACCCGGCGCCGCGACAGCGGTGACGAGCGCAGAGTCCGCATTTATCTCACGGACGAAGGACGTACTCTGAAGAAAAAAGCCGGCGATATCCCGAGGCAGATCGGCAGCTGTCTCCAGCTCTCCGAAGAGGATGCGCGGGCGCTCTACACCATTCTCTACAAAATCATCGACGGATAAAAGAAAATCCGCACAGTAAAAGCGGGCCCGGACAGCTGTCCGGACCCGCTGCTCTGTGTCTTCAGCATTCTGTCTTATGATACCGTACTGTGGCATCCTGATTAAAAGGCAGCCCTGAAAATCTCAACGATATCGTCTTTGGTGAGCGGAACGAAGCAGCCGACGCTTCCCTTCGCAGCCTTCTCCGCCATCACCTCGAAGTGCTCGTCGCTGGTGATACCGACAGCACGCAGATTTGCCGGAAGACCCATGGTCTCGAAGAGGAATTTTCTCGTGCATTCAATGGCTTTCTCTGCCGCGCTCTGATCATCGTCGTCATCGATGCCCCATACGTTCCGGCCGTAAACAGCGAAGTTCTCTGCCGTCGTCGGATCCTTCTTCAGAACGAACTTCATCCACACCGGTGTCAGAATTGCGAGACCCTGGCCGTGGGTAATATCATAGAAGGCGGAAAGCTCATGCTCCATCGGATGTACGCACCATGCCGGCTGGCTGCCGTTGGCGATCAGACCGTTGATCGCATGGCTTGCCGCCCACATCAGGTTCGCACGCGCATCGTAATTATCCGGCTGCGCCAGCGCAACAGGGCCGTACTTGATCATGGTCTTCAGAAGTCCCTCTGCGAAACGCGCCTGTACATCGACACCCTTCTCCTTCGTGAAGTAGTTCTCGAAGGTATGGCTCATCATATCCGCTGTGCCGGCCGCCGTCTGCTTCTTCGATACTGAGAATGTATAGGTGGGATCCAGAATCGACATCGTCGGCTTCATGCAGTCCGCTGCGGTGCCCCATTTCTCATTTTTCGTCATATCAGAGATCACGGCAAACTGATCCATCTCCGATCCGGTCGCAGAAAGCGTGAGCACGGAGAAAATCGGAAGTGCTGTCACTGCCTTCGTTCCGTCGAGCACGATATCCCAGGGATCTCCGTCATACTTCGCGCCTGCCGCCACAACCTTGGCGCAGTCGATGGTACTGCCGCCGCCGATGGCAAGAACCATGTCCACCTTCTCCTCTTTGCAGATGCCAACGCCTCTGCGGACCGTCTCGATCTTCGGGTTCGGCTCAACACCGGCCAGCTCGAAAACAGAGAGGCCCGCTTCGCCTAGAATCTTCACGGCGCTGTCGTAGATACCGTTTTTCCTGATGCTGCCGCCGCCGTAAACAAGAAGGACCTTCGAACCGTAATCCTTCAGCTCCGCCAGATGAGAAATCTCACCCTTGCCGAAGTAGATTTTTGTCGGGACGTAAAATCTGAAATTATACATGACGAACCTCCTGCAATAATATGATAAATTGTGTATTTCTGCCGGTTGGCATCGGCTTCATCATAGCACATGTGACCGTAAAAATAAGTTCTTATTTCTGCTTACGGCTGAGGCACAGCCGTGCACGGCTGTACTTTACAATGAGTTAACGGCCATCATATCTCCCGAATCAGAAAGAAAGCAAGAGCCGCCACAGCTGTGGCGGCCCGCCCGTAAAGAAGGGGAAGCGCTGCAGATCGGAACTGCAGCTGTATGTAATCATGAAGCAGTCGAGGGGAAAGGGGTAGACTGCATCACGGATTACCGGTAGATAATCATCATCCTTCCGGATGAATAGGGCACGGAACCGTTCAGTTCCTCATACACCTCCACATGATGACCTGCGTCTTTCAGAATATGACCCAGAACGAGAGGACCCGTAATCGAATTCGGCTGTCCGTAAAGCTTTCCTCCCTGCCGGTAGCCCGGAAAACGTCTGAGCGCGGTTGTGGGTGTGATAAATGTGATATTCATAAAAGCCACCTCAATTTAACACGTGTATTTATTTTTTACATGTGTTATATTATTGACATGGCTGTAGTATATCGGGTACTTCCGAATGTTGCAAATACTCTGCCTGTACTCTGTATAAAAAGAGAACATATATATAAAAGTGTAGTAAACATCTGTTTCTTACAAGATACCGCAGTACTGTATAAGTCCACGCGCCGCTTTGCACTGCGTGCTTTCGCGTCGCTATAAAAAGAAAACATGTATATAAAAGTGTAGTAAAGATTATGGGAATCTCAGGAGTGTTGTCTCATGAAAAAAAATGAAATGAATGCAGAACCGGCCCTTTCTGAACCGCACGGCGGACGATCCGAAGAGATGCGCCGCGCACACAGCACCGAGGACAGGCGTGTGCTCCGCACACGCCGGGCGCTGAAGGACACCCTTCTCACACTGATGAAGGAGAAATCCTTTGACAAAATCACGGTGAAGGAAATCTGCGACCGCGCCCTCACCAGCAGAATCACCTTTTATAACTATTACAGTGACAAATATGCTCTGCTGGAAGAAATCACAGAAGATATGAACGATATGCTGAAGGCAGATTTTGAGGAGCGGGAGAAGAAAAACACGGAGCACAGCGCTTCAGTCAGCTACATGAACATGCTCGACTGTTTCCTCGATCTGCATATCAGGTATGAAGATATTCTCCGCAATATCGATCTGCAGCGCAACACGCTTCTTCTGCCGGGTTATTACCAGTTTCTTGCCGGGAACACGGCAAAAATCATAGAAAAAAGCGCCGGTCATTTCCGTCCGAATTATCCGACGGAAAAAATCAGCGCCCTTCTTGTCATGGGTATGTATGCCTATATTCATCTGAGCAGTACGGAGCATGAGGACAGCGAAAAAACGCGCCGGTCGGCACACAGCGTGCTGAACGACCTCATTCACAGCGGCCTGTTTACCGAGCAGTGAACAGGCCGGCTGCCGCCATGATCAGAATGCGGCAGGCAGTACCTGGAAAATATAGAATTTCAGATAGTAGGAGTCGTCCGCGGCCCACGTGATCGGGTGATCCGGCGCCTGTGTCCGGAACTCAACCTGGCGCAGCCGCACATGTGCGTCGCGGGCCGCTTCTCTGATGATACCCGCAAACATCTCCTGCTCCATAAAGTGGGAACAGCTGCAGGTGGCGAGGAATCCGCCCGGTTTCACCAGTCTCATGCCGCGGAGATTGATCTCCTTATAACCGCGCGCTGCGGCCTTCACGGAGGCCCGTGACTTGGTAAACGCCGGCGGATCCAGGATCACCAGGTCGAACTTCTTTCCCTGTTCCTCCATCCCCGGCAGCATTTCAAACACATCGGCCACATAATAATCGATAATATCGTCGTATCCGTTCAGCTTTGCGTTTTCCTCTGCCTGAAGGATTGCCGTGTCCGATGCGTCAACGGAGATCACATGCTTTGCTCCGCCTTTTGCCGCGTTCAGTCCGAAGCTCCCCGTGTGCGTGAAACAGTCAAGCACCTCGGCGCCTTCTGACAGTCTCTGAATGGCCAGCCGGTTCAGCTTCTGGTCCAGGAAAAATCCTGTCTTCTGTCCTTCCCGCACATCCACGATGTAGCGGATGCCGTTCTCCGTGATCGGCACATTCGTATCAAACGGTGCCGACAGAAAGCCCTTGACTCTGGGAAGTCCTTCCTTTTCACGGACCTTCGCATCGCTTCTTTCAAAAATCCCCCGGACAGTAATACCGTCCTCAGCGAGGATTTCCGTCAGCGCTTTCAGCACATACGGCTTGATTTTCTCCGTGCCGAGTGCAAGCGATTCCACCACGAGCACGTCGCCGTACTTGTCAACCGTCAGCCCGGGAAACATGTCGGCATCACCGAAAATCACCCGGCACGCCGAGGTATCGATCACCTTTTTCCGGTATGCCCAGGCTTCCCGTACTCTCGCCCTGATAAGCGCAGGCGTGACGCGTTCATCACTGCTGTTTCTTGTCAGCATACGGATCCTGATCTTCGAGGCCCGGTTGATAAAGCCGTATCCCATGAAGTATCCGTCATAATCCTGAACACCGATGATATCTCCGTCCCGGCATGCGCCGGTAACAGATGCGACTTCATTATCATATATCCACAGGCCGCCCTTCTTCAGCGTACGCCCCTCGCCCTTCTTCAGGACAGCGGCCGCCGGAACAGACAGATCCTCCTCCGAAGACGTATCGATATCCTGATTCAGAACATCGCCGAGCTGCCGGACTTCCGTAATCTCACTCATAATCTGTGTCCACCTCCGTCTCTCAGCCTCAGAATACCGGGCCGACCGATCATCACGTCACAAACCTGTTATTCCGTCTTCTTTCCCGCACCAGAAACACTCAGGCTGATTTCCTGCGCGACGATTTTTTCTGCGCCGTAACGCCTGCGGAGTGCCGGCTTGTCAATCTTGCCGGTAGGGTTCCTCGGCACATCCGCGAAGATGATTTTTCTCGGTCTCTTATAGCGGGCCAGTTCCTGACAGAATTCGCTGATTTCCTCCTCCGTCGCCGTCATTCCTTTCTTGAGCTGAATGATTGCGGCCGGAATCTCGCCGAGTCTCTTGTCCGGAAGGCCGATCACGGCCACATCGTGAATTTTCGTATTGGTGCGGAGGAAATCTTCGATCTCGACAGGATAAATGTTCTCGCCGCCCATGACGATGACATCCTTCTTTCTGTCGACCAGATAATAAAATCCGTCTTTATCCTGCACCGCCACGTCACCGGTCTTCAGCCAGCCGTCGCCGGGCAGCGCCTCCGCCGTAGCTTCCGGGTTCTTGTAATAGCACTCCATGACGCCGGGGCCTTTGACACAGAGCTCGCCCTCATGTCCCTGCGGCACCTCGTTGTAATTATCGTCAACGATCTTGCACTCCCAGCGGTAGCCCGGAATGCCGATCGCACCGACCTTGTCATCATGGCCGATACCCAGATGAACACATCCGGGGCCGGTAGATTCGGAAAGACCGTAGTTGGTGTCATACTGATGATTCGGGAAGTAGTCCTTCCAGTGCTTAATCAGGGCCGGCGGCACAGGCTGTGCACCGATGTGCATAAGCCGCCACTGATCCAGCTGATAATCCTCCAGCTTCACATCGCCCGCATCGAGCGCATCCAGAATATCCTGAGCCCACGGCACAAGAAGCCAGACAATGGTGCATTTTTCATCAGAAACAGCCGAAAGAATCGTCGCCGGATCCGTGCCTCGTAAAAGCACCGCTCTGGATCCCGTGATCAGACTTCCGAACCAGTGCATCTTCGCCCCGGTATGATACAGCGGCGGAATGCACAGGAATACGTCATCATGCGTTGTCAGATGATGCTTCTGCTCCATTTCCGCCGACTGTGTGAGGGAGCGGTGGCGGTGCAGAATCGCCTTCGGAAATCCCGTCGTACCCGAAGAAAAATAGATGGCGGCCAGATCATCGTCGCTGAGCGGCACCCGCGGCGCCTGGCTGGAGCAGTCCGCCACCAGCTCATGATAATTGTCGGCAAAGGTCGGCGTATTCTCACCGACATAAATAAGCAGTCTTCCCTTGCTGAGCTTATCCTCCACCGCTTCAATCCTGCCGATAAACTGCGGGCCGAAGAACAGTACATCCACATCGGCCAGCTCCGTGCAATAGAGAATTTCATCCGCCGAATAACGGAAGTTAAAAGGAACGGCGATCGCTCCTGCCTTCAGGATGCCGAAATAGATCGGCAGCCACTCGAGGCAGTTCATCATCAGGATCGCCACCTTCTCACCGCGCTCCACGCCTCTGGAGAGAAGCATATTGGCCACACGGTTCGCCTTCTCATTGAAAACGCTCCAGGTAATCTCATGACGATACGGGCGGTCATCCGTCTGCTGAATCAGCGAATAATCCTTCCAGGTAATTTTCCTTGTTTCCCTCATGCCCGGATTCAGCTCAACAAGCGCAACCTCGTCGCCGTACAGGCGGGCATTTTTCTCAAGCAGATCAGTAATTGGCATCTCAAGAACCTCCCACAGTTCATTTCCTGTATACTGAAATTCGCGTATACGTCACGCGTTAATCCGTAACGCTTTAACGCGTCGCATTAACTGCTATTCTACCAACATGCGCGCACAATTACAAGTGCTGCCTCGCGGCGTATTAAACAGCGGCGTATTAAACAGAAGGTAACGCACGAGTAATGACCAGCCACTGTCACGCATGGAGACTTCCGGCCTCTACGCGCTCTCGCCTGGGAGTCTCCATGCGTTCCGTGGCTCCGGCAGCATATGAACTGTAACGCTGCGAACTGCAGCATGCGTAGCCGCCGGGATGATAATGCCCTGTGAGCGACTTCACAGAGCCGATGTATCTCCCGACCAGTCGAACGAAGAAAGGCGAAAAGCGCGAGGACCCGTTCAAGCCTGCGCCAGCAGGCGCGTTCCGCAGCGCCGCCTTTCGAGCGAGAATGGCCGATGGAGATACACGGCGAATGTGACCGGAGTCGAACAGGGCATTATCTCCCGGCGGCCGTCATCGGATGTCAGTGCCCTGTGAGCGACTTCACAGAGCCGATGTATCTCCCGGCCAGTCGAACGAAGAAAGGCGAAAAGAAGGCATGATATTCCCCTGAAACGAGGAGGAGCCGGCATCTCCCGATGCCGGCTGCCTCATTCATTATCCTGTGTACTTCAGCGGATTTACTTCAGCTTCTTCTCATACTCGATCATATACTGAAGCCAGTACTCACCGTAGTTTCCGTACCGCTTCTGATTCATGCTCCCGTGGATCAGACAGATGATCATCACTGCTGCTCCCGCTATAATCAGAACAAACGGAACTGATTCATCCACAACGCCCGTGCTGACTGCCGTGGTTGAAGTGGTAGCCGTCCTCTGACTTGTACCTGTTCCGGTGGTTTTCGCCGCCGATGATACGGTACTTCCCGTTGAACTGCTGTTCCCGGCAGAAGCTGTCACCGCCGTTATCGTTCCCGTGCCGTGACCGACCAGGTCCTTTGCATAAACCGGCGTGCTCATACCCAGCAGCATCATTACCATCGTCAGAACGCTGACCATCTTCAACATAAACCTTTTCATTTCAACCACCCGCTCCCGTAACGAACTAATTTGTTAACTAACTGTTACAAATTATAGCATGTGATTTGTGGTTTGAAAAGGTCTAATTGCAATTATTTTACAAAATTATTACGTTTATTTAAAAATATCCGCTTTCACTGCCGTCATAGACATGAATCCTGGTGAGAAAATCCACGATCCTGCCGCCGCCCGGTACTTTCGCGAGTTCTGTTTTGGTGATGCCGGAAATTTTGACATAGGCAATCAGGTAGACCAGAAGCGCCGCGAGTATGGCAAGAATCAGGCTGATCGAGCTGTGGTGCACCAGCAGGTAAAAGACATGATATACCAGCCATGCCGCCACACCCATCAGGAAGGAAGCCGCCAGCGGTTCGATATAGGTCTTGCGGATCTCGTGATGAATGCCGAGGTATTTCTTCATGGAGAAGATGTTCATCACGCAGCACACGACAGAAAAAATAATGTTCGAGATCATGACCGCGTATATGTCCGATCCGGGCACAGCAAAAAGGATCAGTGCCAGACTGATGAGGTTGACGCCGAGTGAAACGGCTGAATTGATCAGTGCCGTCGTCTGATGCCCGATCGACTGAAGCACGCCGCCGGAGATGATGGAAAACGAATCCGTCACGACAAAAACCGATCCCGTCAGCAGAAGGGTACCGGCGAGATCACTCGCGGCAGGAAACAGTACCTGCATGATCGGCCGTGCCAGCACCGTCAGTCCGACCATGCACGGGATGCAGATCAGCATCGAAAGTTTCATGGTCTCGTTGATTTTGTCGTTGGCCTCTCTGATCGATCCGATCGCATGGAGCCCCGACACCTCAGGCATCATGGCCGAGGTACTGGCGGACGCCATGGCGAGCGGGATGCTGACCAGCGGCACATAATAGTTGCTGTATTCCCCGTAGGCAGCCGAGATGGCCGTGTCAGAAAAACCGTTGATTCCCTGAATGGTGGAATACAGATAGCTGTCCAGATAGGCACTGCAGTTCAGAATGAACGAGGTGAAAATGATCGGCGTGATCAGCTGCACCATCTCACGGAGGATCTCACCGTAGCTCTCAACCGTTCCCGTGGTGTCCTGCGCCGCTTTCTTCATGAAATATTTCCTGTTGACGGCGAACACCCACAGCATGAATGCCAGTCCTGTCAGTACGCCGGCACCCGTTCCTATGGTACCGCCCATGGCGCCGTAGACGGCCTGTCCGCTTTCACTTCCGGCCTGTGCGGACACGAGGATCCACGCGGCAAGAATACTGATGACGGCATTCATGACCTGCTCCATGATCTGTGACACAGACGTCGGTGTCATGGTCTTATGCGCCTGAAAATAGCCGCGGAGGACACCCAGGATGGCCGAGAAGAATATCGTCGGAGCCAGTGCCCTGAGCGCCGGCAGTGCATTCTGCTGGTTGCGCGGAAGAAGGAATCCGCCGAAAAACCAGCACACCAGTGCCGTTCCGGCACCGACGATCACTGCGTAGATCAGTGCGCCGCGGAACATTTTCCAGGCGTTTTTATACTGTTTCTTTGCAAGCCGCTCCGAGACGATTTTGGAGACGGCCATGGGAATGCTGTATGAAGATATGAGAAGGAGTATGGTGTAGAGATTGCTGGCATATCCGTAATAGCCGAGGCCGACGGATCCGAGGATTTCGCCTAAAGGTCTCCTGTAGACCAGTCCGATGATCCTGGAAATGATCGACGCGACCATCAGAACGGTGGCGTTTCTTACCAGCGAATCGCCTTTCTGCTTCTTTGCCATAAATTTTCTGTTCCCTTTCCTGTCCGGCGACGGGCCATCAGATGTTTTCAATCTGCCAGTCGATCGGCCGGAGTCCGTTCTGTTCCAGATAAGCGTTCGTCTTTGAGAAAGGCCTGCTTCCGAAAAATCCATGATAGGCCGACAGCGGACTCGGATGCGGAGACCTGAGAATCAGATGCTTCCGGTTGTAGATGACAGCGGCTTTTTTCTGCGCGGACCTGCCCCACAGAATAAAGACCATCGGCCGGTCCTGATCCGCCAGCACGCGGACGGCGGCATCGGTAAATTCCTCCCAGCCGATACTGGCGTGGGAATTGGCCGCATGGGCGCGCACCGTCAGCACGGAGTTCAGCAGCATGACGCCCTGCTTTGCCCATTTGACGAGGCTTCCGTTGTTCGGGATGTAACAGCCGAGGTCATCATGAAGTTCTTTGTAAATGTTCTGAAGTGACGGCGGTATCTCCACACCCGGCCGGACAGAGAAAGACAGTCCCTCCGCCTGACCCGGTTCGTGATAGGGATCCTGACCCAGAATCACAACCCTGACCTGCTCCAGCGGGGTAAAATGGAAGGCATTGAAGATATCCTTCGCCGGCGGATAGACCGTGTGATTCCTGTATTCTTCCTGAACACTCATAAAGAGCTTTCTGTAATACGGTTTTGCAAATTCAGGTTTCATCGCCTGTTCCCAGGCGCCAGTCAGTCCTGCCATACTGCACCTCTTCAGTCACCCGGGCGGAGACGCACGGAAATCCCGCGGCTTCTCAGATATTTCTTCAGCTGAACAATCTCCAGCTCCCTGTAGTGGAACAGGGATGCCGCCAGTGCCGCTTCCGCACCGCCCTCTGTGAGCGCATCGTAAAAATCTTCCTTCTTACCCGCACCGCCGGAAGCGATCACGGGAATTTTCAGTTCGTCCGCAATCGTACGCGTCAGTTTCAGGTCATAACCGTTCTTTGTTCCGTCACAGTCCATGCTGGTCAGCAGAATCTCGCCGGCGCCGAGTTTTTCAGCCCGCGCCGCCCATTCCACGGCATCCAGCCCGGTATCGATCCGTCCGCCGTTTTTATACACGGTCCATCCGCTGCCGTCGGCCCGCCTCTTTGCGTCGATGGCTGTCACCACGCACTGGCTTCCGAACTTCATCGCGGCTTCGCTGATGAGTTCCGGCCGCTCAATAGCCGAAGAATTGATGGAGATTTTGTCGGCGCCCTCCCGGAGCAGCATACGGAAATCATCCACGGTACGGATGCCGCCGCCCACCGTAAAGGGAATAAAGACATTCTCTGCGACACGGCGCACCATATCTACTACGGTCGCCCGGTGATCACTGGATGCCGTGATGTCCAGAAAGACAATCTCGTCGGCGCCCTCTTTATCATAGGCCTTTGCCGCTTCCACCGGATCTCCCGCATCTCTGAGGCTCACAAAATGCACGCCCTTCACTACCCTGCCGTCTTTTACATCCAGGCACGGAATGATTCTTTTTGTAAACACGCTGATTCCTCCTCTGCCGATGCGGCTTCTCAAAGTTCAACAAAATTCCTGAGGATCTTCAGCCCTGTATCCGAGCTTTTTTCAGGATGGAACTGCGTTGCGAAAATATTCCCCTGTTCCACGGAGGCATCGATCGTCACGCCGTACTCCGTCCGGGCACGGACGATGGAAGGATCTGAGGCCTTCAGATAATAGGAATGGACGAAATAAACGTACGACTGGTCCGGGATGCCCCTGAACAGTCTTCCGTCACCCGTCAGATGAATGGAATTCCAGCCCATGTGGGGGATTTTTCTTCCTTCCCCGTCCGGAATCCTGAGGATGTGCCCCTTCAGAATGCCGAGTCCCTTCACGCCCGGGCTCTCCTCACTGTCCTCGAATAAAAGCTGCAGGCCGAGACAGATACCGAGAAAAGGTTTGCCGGAAGCACAGATGTCCCTGATGACATCGGAAAGTCCGTACTCGTTCAGTTTCGCCATGCAGTCGCCGAAGGCGCCGACACCGGGCAGGATCACCTTGTCCGCCTCTCCGAGCACGGAGGGATTTCTTGTGACGACAGCCGTCTGTCCGATGGAAGAAAGAGCCTTTTCCACACTCCGGATATTGCCGGCATCATAATCAATAATCGCTATCATATTCAGGACTCCAATCTCTGTATAAAGCATGACCCGGCGGGCGTCATCCGCCACCGGGTCATGAACATTCCGTCTCAGTCGACGGGTTTTGCGGTTCCTTTTTCATTCATGCGCTTCAGAACCATTTCATATCCGTCATTTCCGTAGATCAGCGAACGGTTCACACGGCTGATGGTCGCCGTTGACGCTCCTGTCTTCTTCGAAATATCAAGGTATGTCTTCTTGTCGCGCAGCATCCTCGCTACTTCGAATCGCTGCGACAGCGAAAGAATCTCATTAATGGTACACGCGTCCTCAAAAAACGTGTAGCAGTCCTCGACGCTGTTCAGTGTCAGGATCGCTTCGAAAAGCTGATCGACCGCTTCCGTATGAATATCCTTGCTCATCATGACACCTCCGATAGGCTTAACGGAAAATACAGGTCGATTTTAGCACGTTAAAATTTCACAGTCAAGACGTGCCGTGTTCCGGCTGGAAATAGAGGTCGGCCGCTTCGATATCGCGGTCCACCTGATTTTTCAGTTCTTCCACAGAACTGAACTTTACCTCGGGGCGACGGTAATGGAGCAGTTCGACGCGCGCCTGCTGATCATACAGATCAAGGCTGCAGTCAAACAGGTAGGTCTCCAGACCGAGTCGGCTGCCGTCCACGGTCGGTTTGACGCCGATATTCGTGATTCCCTGATAGAGCCGTCCCCCGACGAGCGTTCTGGAAAAATAGACGCCGTGCGGCGGAAGCATCTTGGCAGGATCCGGGATCTGG
>Ga0256406_1000727_pt1 | contig 57819 bp, 52 predicted proteins | sample RumenRJG_03DNA_FD_185986 | JGI IMG/M metagenome (GOLD analysis project Ga0256406, IMG submission 185986) | Bovine rumen microbial communities from Lethbridge, Alberta, Canada - RJG_03 | ecosystem: Host-associated > Mammals > Digestive system > Stomach > Rumen | place: Canada: Alberta | collected...
TAGCTGTAAAAAATTACACATTAGACCAAGAATTTGACCCAGAAGTAACTGAATATACATTAACAGTACCAAACGACAAATTCGAAATTACAGAAAATGAAATAGTAGCAAAAGCAATGTATGATGGGTCAACTATTGAGTATAACGGAACAGTAGAGCTATCAACAACAGAGTTAAATACTTATGAAGTAAAAGTAACATCACCAGACGGCACAGCTTCAAGAACATACACATTAAAAATAACAAGAAAGAAGAGTAGCGACTCTACATTGCAGAGTTTATCAGCAACAGGTTACAAATTTGATAAAACATTTGCACCAGGCACAACAGATTACATATGTTATGTACCAAAAGGAACAGAAACATTTGAAGCAAGTAAAGTTACAGCAGTTCCAACAGACAAATATGCAACTATAGAAATGAGCGGAGACTTAGACAGAACAAAAGGAGAAAATACTTTTAAAATAAATGTAACAAGTCAAGATGAAACCACACAAACAACATATACTTTAAAAGTAGAAGATGAAAAATCAAATGATGGTGATTTGAAAAGCCTATCAGTAACAGGCGGAACAATGAGCCCAGAATTTGATAAGTTAACAAGAACATACACAGTTAATATGACAAACAAACAAAAAGAATTAACAATACAAGCAGAACCAGAAGACTCAAGCGCTGTAATACTTGAAGGAACAGGAACATTTGAAATCACTGATGCAGAAACAGAGCATATGATAATAATTGAAGCAGAAGATGGCTCGAAAACAATTTACATTTTAAACATCATAAAAGATACTACACCAGTTACAACAATAAGCGGAAAAGTAACAACAGAAAATGTAAACAAAAAATATCAAGCAACAATAAAGCTTTACAAAGCCGGAACAACAGAAACATCACAAGAATTAGAAACAACAGAGGACGGAAAATACGAATTTGATGTTGAAGCAGGAACATATGATGTTGTTATAGAAAAAGCAGGATACTTAAAATACACATTAAAGAACATAGAAATAGCAGAAGGCGACGAAATTGATTTAGGGGAAAATCAATTAATAGCCGGAGATATAAATGGAGACGGCGAGATAGAAATATTAGACCTAGTAGGCTTAAACGATAACATTGGAACAACAATCACAGACGATAACAAATCTCAAAAAGCAAAATATGACTTTAATGAAGACGGAAAAGTAGACGACGCAGATAGAAAAATACTAAAAGCTAATTATGGGGAATTAGCAACAGAAATAGACGTCTCAACCGTAAACAAAACAGAAGAATAAAATGTAAATTACAAAAGCAAGTGGATTATTTCAACTTGCTTTTTAGCTATTTTATAATAGAAAATTTTAAATTTCCTATTTGTTGTTTTAATTTTTTTCGTGATTTTTTAACAATCCATTAAATTTTAATACTTTTTCTTAAATGAGTTCTAATTTTTGTAACATAAAATTAAAAATTGAAGTATTTACATTAAAATTTATTTATGATAAAATTAAGTTGTTCAAAAGAAAAAAAGAAGGAAGTACAATAAAATGGAAAAGTTAAAAAAAATATTTAATTTGTATAATTTAGGAGTAGTAGCTTGTATTACAGTAATAATAGCATCATTAGTTGTAATCATAAGCCCAAAAATCAATCAAAGTAAAGAAAGTAAAAAAGAAACAATAACAGCAACAGATGAAAATACTATAGAAAAAAATGAGGAAACCTCAAAAGAAAACGTTATTGAGGAAAAAAATGGAGCAACAGAAGAAAAAACTAATGAAAATAATGTAGAAACTTCAAAAGAAAATACTAACGAGGACAACAAGGAAACTTCAGCAGAAAATAATGAAGGAATTTCAGAAGAAGAAGCAAGAAAAATAGCCAAAAAGAAATTCAAAGAAATGAAAGAAAAGGTAAAAGAAGATCAACTAGAAGTATTGGAAATAAAAAGAGACAATGAAAACTATTATTACATATCTTCTGAAAAAAATACAATGGAAATAAGAAAAAAAGACGGAAAAATCACAAGAATAAATTCCGTAAAAGTATCAGACTAATAAAAAAGCAGATGAATTATTTTCATCTGCTTTATAATATTTTATTTTTTTTTTAATTCTTGCAAAAGCATTTTTTCAATTTTATCCACATCCGGAAATATTAGGTTTATACCTTTTTTCTTCAACATAAATACTTTATTAACTTTTTCTAAAATTTCTTTTTGCGTTCCTTCAACAACAGGAACAGCCTTATTCCTTATTGTATCAATATGATCTATATATTTTTCTGTAATAGGAAATATATTTTGAATTAGAAAAGCTGCTTCAACTCTTCTGTATTTTCCTATTACTATAGTATCACATTTTCCACTTCTTTTTATTTTTTGTTCTTGCAATTTTCTATATTTATCAACTTTTGTGCTCATTGGAACGAACCACATTATTGGACTATTATTATTTTTAATGCAAAAATATGTTGGTCTAGTTTTCCCATTTTCATGATTTTTCATTAACTTGTCATCATTGGCAAAATCAAAGTATTCGTTTTTATATGATATACATAACCTGTTTCAAAAATCATTAAACTTGTCCCTCCATACAAAAATAATTGCCTTCTATATGTTACTATAGAAGGCTTAATATTTTCAAAATAGATAATTTATTACTCGCCCCTCTATAAAGCGAGAACATTTAACGAAATGGATAATTTATTACTCGCACCACCATAAAGCGAGAACATCTTCTAACTATAATTATTATACAACGCTTTTAACCAAAAATCAAGCAATTTCATAATAATTATAATATTATTATATGAAAATTCTTTTAAAACATACATATAAAGAAATTTTATTTAAATCTTGTGTCAAGTAAAAGGGAAAATGTCCCAAATTTTTTCAAACATTAGCACTAAAAAATAGTGCTAGTGTTTTTATTATGCTGATTGTCTATATGCTTGTTTTGCAATAAATTCATTGAACGATTTTGCTTTCCATGGATGTAACATATTTGGAATATTTCTTTTTACTATTTTTATTTCTTTAGCTTCATCAAAATTTTTTGATGTTTCTTCTCTAAGCGGTATTTCTTCAAGTTCAAATAATTCATTTTCTACTGATGCATACAATTTATTATCAAAAGTTTTTATTACTACACATTTTGTTCCTTTTCCATAATAAATGGTATTGCCATTTTTATCAATTGTTTTATATGATTTATTATGATATTGTATTGAATGACCAGAATTTATTATTCTATTACTTAATACAGATAATATTAAATTAATTTTTTCTTCTTCTAGTTGATTTGTGAATACAGATTTGGTATTATTAATTGGAAGAGCAAATTGGTTATTGAATTTTTTTAAGTACTTTGAAATGTACTTATTGGCTTCTTCAATAGTGTGTATTCCATTCAATTCAAAAAGCTTGGGTAGGCGATTTTGAAATGTTTGGAATACTCTTTCTATTCTAGCCTTAAATTCTGGAACACTGCTTGTTTCAATTTCTATTCCTAACTGTTTGCATGCATACCCATATTGTGTTAATACATCATCTTCATCAGATGGTGAATTTTTTCTTTTATATGCAAAAACGGTTCTATTGTCTGTTTTTATTTTTGCTGGTATTCCATAACTCATAAGAAATTGTTTTGTTATATTATAATAACCATTAAGTGTTTCTTCATTATCAAAATAAGCTCCTACAACTTGTCCTGTGGCATCATCTATTACTGCATGCAATGTTGTTTTTATTCCATCAAACCATCTATGCAAACATCCATCCATTTGAAGTTCTTCACCAAAATATTTACTTCTTGGTTGGGTTGGGTGGGCAAACTCTAATGATAATTGTTTCGATTTTATATCAACCTTTTCTGATTTTTTCTTTGCCATATTTTCTTTGCTCTTTCATCCTTAAAATTACCTTTCTCATGTATATACCTCCTAAGCATATATTATAATGTGATTAAAAGATTTATACAATTTTATTTTATAATTTTGGGACATTTTTGCTTTTAATTACTTAAGACATTATCACTTTTAATTAATAAATGCGGGAGTTTTTTAATAAAGTAATGTTAAAATTACTGGAGTTTTATGATATAATATATACAAAATGAATTTGATGAAATATGTTTAGAATCACTAATGAAAATTAACTATCAAGAAATAGAATAAAATAGTGTAGAGAATAAAAAAGAAAAATTTGGAACATAGACTATAAATAATATAAAAAATAATATATAATTTAGAGTGAATTTAGCATACGAGCAACTAAATTATATATATAAATTATTTTAAATTTTTTATAATAAAATAAACAAAGGGTAGGAGGGATAAAAGTGGAAAATGTAATTAACCAAATAAAACAATTTAATAAAGAAAGAGATTGGGATCAATTTCATTCTCCTGAAAATCTTGCAAAATCAATATCAATTGAAGCGGGAGAATTATTAGAGTGTTTTCAATGGAATAGTGAAAATTATAATAAAGAAGAAGTTTGTGAGGAATTAGCGGACGTATTTACTTATTGTATTATGATGGCTGATAAGTTAAATGTAGATCCTGAAGAAATTATATTAAAAAAATTAGAAAAAACAAAGAAAAAATATCCAGTTGAAAAAGCTAAAGGAGTAAGTACAAAATATAATAAATTATAGTAATAATTAATGGGGGCAATTATTATGATAGTATATGAATCAACAAAGCAATTATTTGTAGAAGATGTTGTTCAAGATAAAATTGAAGAAAATATAGATAGAAAATTCTATGAGAAAATGGGTTATCATACATCTGAAAGCGAAAGAAAAGCATGGAATAATTCAATGCAGTATATGATGAAAGTCTTAATTGATAATAAGATACCAGAAAATGTCGGAATTGCAATTGAGTTTAAGATTCCTAATACATCTAAAAGAGTAGATTTCATAATTACAGGTAAAGATGGAAAATTAAAAAATACTGCTATTATTGTTGAATTAAAACAATGGACAGAGGCCAATATGGTAGAAGGAAAAGACGGAATAGTACAAACTTTTACAGGACATGCACTAAGGGAAGTTGCACATCCTTCATATCAGGCATGGTCGTATGCAACAACAATAGAAGATTATAATGAAACAGTACAAGACAAGCAAATAGACTTACACCCATGTGCATACCTTCATAATTATTTAGCAGTAACACCTCCAACATTATTATCAGAGAACTACAAGTATTATTTAGAAAAAGCACCTGCATTTATAAAAGGTGATGTAGAGAAATTAAGGGATTTTATTAATAAATATATTCAATATGGAGATGATAAGGAAACTCTATATATGATTGAAGATGGAAAAATAAGACCTTCAAAATCATTACAAGATGCACTATCAAGCATGTTAAAAGGTAATAAAGAATTTGTAATGATAGATGATCAAAAACTAGTATATGAAACAGCTTTAGATATGGCAAGAAAATCATATAAAGATGGGAATAAAAGAGTGTTAGTTGTAAAAGGCGGGCCTGGAACTGGAAAATCAGTTTTAGCAATAAATCTTTTAGTAAAATTAACAAGTGAAAACATGGTTTGTTCATATGTAACAAAAAATGCAGCTCCAAGAAATGTATATGCAACTAAATTAAGTGGAGATTTTAGAAAAACTAGAATTAATAATTTGTTTAAGGGCTCGGGCTCATTTGTTGAATCAGCGGAAAACGAATTCGATGTTTTAATTGTAGATGAGGCACATAGATTAAATGCAAAATCAGGGATGTTCCAAAATTTAGGAGAAAATCAAATAAAAGAAATCATACATGCTTCAAAGTTTTCAGTGTTTTTTATAGATGAATCTCAACGAGTAACATTAAAAGACATTGGATCAGTAGAAGAAATACAAAAATATATAAGACAAGCTGGGGCAGAATCTGAAATTATGGAATTAGAGTCACAATTTAGATGTAATGGTTCAGATGGATATATAGCATGGTTAGATGATGTACTGGATATAAGAAAGACAGCTAATAGCGATGGTTTTGATATAGATTATGACATTAGAATATGTGATACACCTAATGAAGTGAGAGATTTAATATTTGAAAAGAATAAGATAAATAATAAGGCAAGATTACTTGCAGGATATTGTTGGGATTGGATAAAGGATGGAAAAAATAAATCTGATGTATATGATATAACAATTCCAGAATATGATTTTGCAATGAGTTGGAACTTAGGAAATAGTTCAACATGGGCGATAGATCAAAATTCAGTAAATGAGATAGGTTGTATACATACTTGCCAAGGTCTTGAATTTGATTATGTTGGAGTTATTATTGGAAATGATTTAAGATATGAAAATAATAGTATAGCAACAGACGTAAAGGAAAGAGCCAAAACGGATCAATCAATAAAAGGAATACATAAATTAAGTCAAGAAAATCCTGAAAAAGCAAAGAAAATTGCAGATGAAATAATTAAAAATACATATAGAACATTAATGACAAGAGGACAAAAAGGATGTTATATTTATTGTACTGATAAAAATTTATCAGATTATTTAAAGAAAAGGTTGAATCAAAAAGATGAAATAACATATTCAATTGATGATGAAGAAAATGATATGATGGTTGCCGAAGATAGTGAAGAATATAGACATGAATAAGAGATGTTAAAATGTCATATAGAAATTTTTATAGAGCAGTATTATGTAATAAAATTTTAGGAGTGAGTAAAGCAATAATTGCACCTTAGAAGAACAAGCAATAATAAATATACTTAAAGTTAATCCTGAAATTACACAAGAGGAAATAGCAAATCAGATTAATAAATCTGTAAGAACAGTAAAAACATATATGGCTGAAATGCAAGAAAAGGGATTAATTGAAAGAAAAAATGGTAAGAAAAATGGCAAATGGCAAGTAAATGCGTAACGCTATAAGATTAATTATTCTACAGAAAAAAATGTAAAAATTTAATGTATGGTAAAAATATTTGCGGAATATTAAATACATAAACTATAAAAAATGTAAAGATGACTTGGAAAAAAGTCTATAAATATTGTTATTCTTTGTGTCGGTTGTACCTATTGCAATTTATTATTTAGACAGATATGATGTACCAACATATTCTAGAAAAAGAGCAAAATATAATGCTTAATAAATTTTTCTCATTAAAAGGTTCAGAAAAACCATATGATTTTAGTGCTGTCGTATATTAGGAAGATGTTTTATCAAATTGGTATAGACAAATATTAGATATTCATTATACTGCAACTAATATATTAAAAGATGAATATGTAGGGATAGTGAGATACAAAGTAAATAAAGAGGAAAGAATAGAAGAAAAAGAAATAGAAATAGAAATAGAAATAGAAAGTAAAGTGTTATAGCAAATTTGAGGAGGCAAAGATGATAAAAGATTATATAAGCGTTGATATAGAAAATCCAAATACAAGAGGGAATTCAATATGTTCAATAGGAATTATAATTGTTAAAGATAATAAGATTATAGATAAAAAATATTCATTAATAAATCCAGAGGATAGATTCGATATAAATAACAGTAAGATAACAGGTTTGACATATGCTGATGTTAAAGATGCACCAACTTTTAAGGAATATTGGAAAATTATAGAAGATTTATTTAAAAATAATGTTATTGTAGGGCATAATATAACTTATGATTTAAGTGTCATATCAAAAGCATTAGAACGTTATGATATTGATGCTCCTGTATTTAATTATTATTGTACGCTTAAATTGTCAAGAAAATATATTAATACTAATAGCTATAGCTTAGATAGTTTATGTGATTTATTAAAGATTAATTTAGACAACCATCATAATGCACTAGAAGATGCACTAGCAAGCCAACAAATATTTGAATATCTAAATAAAAGGAATGATATTGGAAATAGTGAAAAATTTGAGTTTATTAATAAAGTATCAGATAGTATGGATTCAAAATTAGAGACTAATATTAATACTTTGTATGGAATAATTAAAGGAATTAATTACGATGGAATTATTGATGATAAAGAAATTGAGAAACTTAGATTATGGGTGGAAGATAATAGATTATATAAGCAATATTCTTTATTTGATAGAATAATTAATATATTAGAAGAAATTTTAGAAGATAATGTAATTACAGAATATGAAAGAATAGAGTTAGAAAAACTAGTAACTAGTATAAATGAATCCAAAATATATAGCGAATCAACGCTTGCATTACAAATATTAAATGGAATATTAGAATGGGATTGTGTGTAATCAAAAAGTAAATCAAAAGGAAATAGAAAATCTAAATATATGGCTAAGACAAAACGATTATTTAAAAGATGTGTACCCTTATGATAAAGTCTTATTAGAAGTTAATAAGGTGTTAGAGGATGGAATATTAACTGAAGAAGAAAGCAATTATATTTTTGATACATTTAATGAAATAGTAAATCCAGATTTTAGTGATGATGAAAATATAGATTTCAACGGAAAGACGTTTTGTCTAACGGGAGAATTTAAATGTGCTACAAAACAAGAAATATCCAAGAAATTGCAAGAGCTAGGAGGAACTAAAAAGAAAGGTGTATCATCAAAATTAGATTATTTGATAGTTGGGGGTGTTGGTAGTGATGCTTGGAAATTTGGAAAAATTGGTGGAAAACAAGCAAAGGCTCAAGAATTAAATGAAAAGGGTGCCAATATAAAAATAATAGATGAAGATAGTCTTAAAAAATAAGAAAAGGAAGATGTTAATGTAAAAAGAGAAAGAGATAGTAGAAGCAGTTAGTATAAACTTTTAGTAGGAAAAATTTTAAAAATATTGACAAATTAAGAGTAAAATAATAAACTAATATCAGTTAGAAAAAGTTTTAATACTTTTGCGGAGCTATGCTCTATATGAGTGTGGCTCTATTTTCATTATGGTATGAATAAAATAATGAATTTGGCAATATGTTGAGGTAAATTCAAATGAAAGTCTATTGTCCATATTGTTGAAAAGAAGTAGAATATATAAATAGAATGGAGTAAAAGATGAAAACATTAGATGAGTTAATCGCAGATAAAATTATGGATTTATTGCATTATGTTTTATCAAAATTTATAAAGCCAGATATAACATTAGAAAATGTAAATCAACTAGATTCAAATGCAATCGATAAATTAAAACAACAATATGGAATTGAAGGAATAATTTTAGATGTTGATGAAACATTAAGAAAAGAAATGAAAGATATTCCAAAATGTAATAAAGAATGGATAGAGAGTTTAAAAGACAAACTTAAAGTTATAATTGTTAGCAATGGAAAAGACCAAAAGATTGAACAATATTTTAAAGAAATAGGAATAGATTACATAGAATTTGCTCATAAACCATTGAAGAAAAACTTACTAAAAGCTTGTGAAAAAATGAATCTAAATCCAGATAAAGTAATGACTATTGGAGATAGTTTATTTGATGATGTATATGGTGGAAAGAGAAACAATATGAAAACGGCACTAGTAAAAGATGTTGATGAGGAAAGATAAAAACTGATATGAATAAAAAATATAGATGAATTGTATAAGGAGAAAGAAAACAATGAAAGTTTTAACAATAAAACAACCATGGGCAACTTTGATAATGCAGGGATATAAAAGATTTGAATTCAGAAGTTGGCAAACAAAATATAGAGGTGATTTACTAATACATGCTGGAAAAGGGATTGATAAAGAAGCAATAAAAAGATTAGAAAAATACTTGCCAGAAGAATTGCCGACTGGAAAAATATTGGGAAAAGTGACATTAGTAGATTGTATAAAAATGTCACCAGAATTTAAAGAAGAATTGCTGAAAGAAAATAGAGATATTTATACAAAAAGTTCTTTTCAAGAAAATTATGGTTGGCAAATGGATAATGTACAGGTATTTAAAGATCCGATAGAAGCAAAAGGTCATTTGAGCCTATGGGAGTATAATATAGAAAAATAATTTCACTAAAATGAAAAAAGTTCATAAAATTAACGAATTCTTTCAAAATTCTTAAAAACTTAACTACATAAAAAAACATTAGCAATAATAAAAAACGGAAATTCAAAAGATAATTTACGATAGAATATTTTTGTAATGGTTGACTATTGATATTTTTCTGTGTTGATGGTAATCTATTATTAGATAAAGAAGTAGATGAACGATTCAGGCTTGTTCCTGATATATCATCTACCTCTTTTATTTTATTTATTTCATAAAAATGTTTATGACCATTACTATCTATTCATATATTCACAGTACCAATTATAAAATATCAAAATTGAAAAGGAAACTATAGCTAATAACAATTTTGAAAAAATTATCACTTTTAATTAATATTTGGAAATCAAGAGTTTATCAACTGATTGACATCCGGAAGAAAAATGATATAATTCAGATTAAATAAACCTTATAAAAATTATTATACGAGGTGTAGGGAGGTAAATTTTATGAGTAAAGAATTTATTATTAGAAAATGTGATAGTTGCAATGCTACTATTAAGGTACTAGAAGATTGTAATTGTAAATGTAAAATTCAGTGTTGTGGTCAAGAAATGAGAGAGTTAAAACCAAATACAGTTGACGCATCAGCAGAAAAACATATACCAACATATGAAGTAAAAGGAGACAAGATTTTTGTTAGAGTTAATCACGTTATGGAAGAGGAACACTACATAGAATGGATTGCAATTGTGTTTGATGGAGTTGAAAAAATCACATATTTTAAACCAGGAGACGAACCAGTTGCACATTGCAAATATGTTAAGGGAAGCAAAATATATTCATACTGCAACAAGCATGAGTTATGGGAAAAAGAAGTTGAATAAAATGGAGAGGTAATATGAGTTTAAAAGAAAACAATGAAATAACTCTAAAAATTAAATGTGAATTAAATGAATTTTATGAAATCATGAAGAAAAAGGGATTCAAAGTAATAGACAAATTTAGGCTGGATGACACATATTTCATACCTAAAGATCTTAAGTTAAATAAAACAAATATCAGATATATATTATCTAAAGCAGTGTTAGTAAGAGATATTACAGATAAAATGACAAAGGAGAGACCAAAGTTAATCACATTTAAAATAAAAAAATTTGATGAAAATGGCAAAATATTAAATCAGGAATCTATTAATTGCAATATTTCAGATATAGAGGAAGCAAAGAAATTATTAAAAGCAATAGGATACAAAGAAATCATGAATATAATTGAAGATGACGTTGTATATGAGAAAGAAGGCTTTGAGATAGCAGTAAAAGACATTAAAAATGGAGACAAACTAATAGAAATAGAGACTTCGGACGATGATGAGCTGGATACCATTGAGAAACTTATTAAGAAAGTTAATGAATTAGAAATACCAATTTATACAGACAATTATTTTGTGAAAAAGGCAGAAGTGGAATTAGAAAAAATAATTCCACATGATTAAGTAATGTCAAATTTATTATTTGTAACTATAATATTAAACTTTATCAACTGTTATCAGACCTTATCTTAATTAATCCATTCCAAATTCACTATTTGTAACTTCCTTAACATATTCTTTGTCATCAACATGCATTAAATAAACGTCAGTACCATTGTTTTTAATTTTTTCTAAAATAGGAAAAACATTATCAATTTGATTGTGAGCACCACCATATCTAGAAACATCAACGTAAAATCCTACACTGTTTTTTAATAAAAGAGATTGCATTTAAAAAAATTTAATGATAATATACTAAATATGAAAGAATCAATTTGTATAGAAAATAAAGAAATAACAATTTATTTTGAGAATAAATTGATAGAAAATAAATTGTTGGAAAAAAAGTTACCAGTAATAATATGTCCATCCAATTATGAAGATTGCAACGAAATATTAAATGAATGCGAAAAAATGCAGTGTTCTAATTTTGTATTTGTTAGCATTTCAAATATCAATTGGAATGATGATCTGTCACCTTGGTACATGAAAAAAATTTATTCAAAAGATAGTGATTATTTAGGAAAGGCTGATGAATTTTTGTATTTAATTACAAATAAAATAATGCCACAAATAGAAAAGACTTTATTAGAAAAATATAAAATTACACCAGAATATTACTCGATAATAGGGTATTCTTTAGCTGGACTATTTGCATTATACTGCGGATTTAAAACAGATAAATTTAAAAAAATTGCATCAGTTTCAGGATCAATGTGGTTTGAGAATTTTGAAAAGTTTGTACAAGAAAATGATATAAACTCGAACGTAAAAAAAATTTATTTTTCTTTGGGAAACAAAGAGAAACAAACCAATAATCCAATTTTAAAAAATGTAGAAGAAAAAACAATTGCAATAGAAAAATTATTGAATCAAAAGGGGTGGAAACTACTTTTGAAATGAATATTGGCAATCATTTTGCACAACCGGAAGAAAGACTAGCAAAAGCAATAAAATGGTTGCAAGAATAAAAGAAGCAGTGACAATGGTTTAATAAAAGCAAAGCGCAATATTTAAAATGCATGAATTATATGCTTGACCATTGACCTGCAAAACAAAAATTTTTTTAATTTTTTTTAAATTTTCTATTGACAACTACCAAAAAATGGTATACAATTTTACAAAACAAAAGTTCGAATTAAGTTTCAGTCTAAATTATAATTAAAATTTTAATCAAACTATTAGTAAACTAACGCTAATTTCAGAACCATAAAAACTTTAATCAAAACTATTTAGAAATCTAAAGCCAAATCTCAAAATCAATAAAACTTTAATCAAAACTATTTAACAATCTAATGAAATAACCATAAATAATTTTATTTCAAAACTAAAATACAAGGAGGAAAGAATTTGCTTTCTATAGTAAAAACAGTTTCACTTATAGGATTAAATGGCTACATCATATATGTACAAGTTGACGTATCAGCAGGTATGCCAGCATGGGAAGTTGTTGGGCTTCCAGGCACAAGTGTTAGGGAGTCAAAAGAAAGAGTAAAAACTGCAATAAAGAATTCCGGATATGAAGTTTTCAGTAGAAAAGTTGTTGTAAATTTAGCACCTGCTAACATAAAAAAAGATGGATCTTTTTTGGACCTGCCGATAGCAGTAGGCATACTTTCAAGTATGAAAAATATTAAAAAGATAAATCTTGAAGACATTGGATTTATAGGCGAACTTTCTTTGGATGGGAGAATAAATGGTGTAAAAGGCGTTTTAGCAAAATGTATTGAAGCGAAAAAACTAAATTTAAAAACATTAGTAATTCCGTCAAAGAACTTAAATGAAGCATCAATAATAAAAGGAATAAAAATATACGGAGCAGATACATTAAAAGAGGTAATAGACTTTTTAAATGGTGAAAGCAAATTAAAAGAAAAAAATGTAGAATGGAAAGATATTTGCAAAATACAAGACACATATAATATAGATTTTTCCGAAGTAAAAGGACAAGAAAATGCTAAAAGAGGAATAGAAATTGCAACAGCAGGATGTCACAATTGCCTTATGGTAGGGAATCCAGGCACTGGAAAAACAATGCTTGCCAAAAGAATTCCAACAATTCTGCCTAATTTAAGTTTTGAAGAATCTTTGGAAGTTACAAAGATTCATAGTGTTGCAGGAGAAATTGATGAAGAAAATCCAATAATAATAAAAAGACCATATCGATCTCCACATCATTCAATAACTGGGACAGCCCTAATCGGAGGTGGAAGAATACCAAAGCCAGGGGAAATAAGCCTAGCTCATTTAGGAGTTTTATTTTTAGATGAACTTCCAGAATTTAATAAAAAAACTTTAGAAATGTTGCGTATACCACTAGAAGACGAAAAAGTTACAATATCAAGAGTAGACGCCAGCATTTCGTACCCATGCAAATGTATGCTGGTTGCTTCAATGAATCCATGCCCATGCGGTAATTTTGGCTCCAAAACTAAGAAATGCACATGCACAAAAAGAGACATTGAACAATATATGAACAAAATAAGTGAACCAATGTTAGATAGAATAGACATTCTAATTGAAGTGCCATCAATTAAATATGAAAAACTTGAAAATGAAAATGTAGAAACATCAGAACAAATAATGAAAAGAGTAGAAAGAGCAAGGAAAATTCAATTAGAAAGATACAAAAATGATGGTATTTTCTTTAATGCATCATTAACGCCGAAACTTATGGAAAAATATTGCCAATTAGATAATGAAACAAAAGAAGTAATGAAAAATGCATTTGAAAAAATGGGAATAAGTGCTAGAAGCTACACAAGAATAATTAAAGTAGCTAGAACAATAGCTGACTTAGATAATGAAAAAAACATTAGAAAAAAACATGTAATAGAAGCAATACATTTTAACCAATTTGCACACTATTATAGGAGATAAATATACAAGATAAACATAAGAGAAAAATTATATAAAACAAATACAGGGAACAAGCATAAAAGATAAATATTGCCAAAAATATAATAAAATATAAAAAGATAAATATTGCATAAGAATACAATAAAAAAATAAAAAAGATAAAAAGTTAAAGAGATAGAAAGTTAAAAAGTCAAAACAAACTTAAAACTGAAAGGAGACTCTAATTAATTTGCAAAAAAAATCAGAATATGTAATTATTGACTCAAATGACAAGGAATACCCACAAAGGCTGAAAGAAATAACAAATTATCCAAAAAAACTATACGCAATGGGAAACATTGAATTACTAAATAAAGCCTCAATATCAATGGTAGGGTCAAGAGATGCGGACGAATATGGAATAGAACAAGCAAAAAGATTTGCAGCATATTTATCCCAAAAAGGAATATGCATAGTTAGTGGCTTGGCAAGGGGAATAGACTCAATCTCTCATATAAATTCAAAAAATGAAATAGGAAAAACTATCGCAGTTATCGCGTCAGGATTTAAACACATATATCCACCAGAAAATAAAAATTTATTTTATGAAATAATTGATGAAGGTGGATTAATAATAAGTGAATGGGAACCAGATGTGGGAATAGACATGGGTAAATTTCCTAGAAGAAACAGAATAATAAGTGGAATATCATTGGGAACAATATTAGTTGAATCAGCATATAGAAGCGGAAGCAACATTACAGCAAATTATGCAATAAAACAAAATAGAGAGTTATTTTGCATTCCAGGGAACATTGATTCTAAAAAGAGCTATGGACCAAATTTATTTATTTTACATGGGGCAAATTTAGTGACGAGCCCAAGAGATATTTTAAGTTATTATGAATATTGTGATATAGAAGAATTTGCAAACGAGGGAAAATACAAAGCTAAAGTAGATGCTAAATATATTGATGTGTATAATGAAATTGGTGATTTAGAAATCTCTCCAAATGAAATAGCCTTAAATTTGGGAAAAAGTATTAGAGATGTAAATGAAACCTTATTTGTACTTGAAATGGATGGATTTATTGAAAGGAGAGGAATTGGAAAATTTATAAGGAAAAGAGAAAATGAGTGACTATGAAAGACACATATTAGGAAACAATGGAGAAAAAATAGCAAGTGAATATTTAGAGAAAAATCATTATGAGATAATTAAAAGAAATTTTAGATGTAAACAGGGAGAAATTGATATTATTGCTTATGATAACAAAAACAGAGAATATGTATTCGTGGAGGTAAAAACAAGAACAAATTTTGAATATGGTAAGCCGGTAGATAGTGTAAATAAAATGAAGCAGAAACATATAGTTTCTGCAACAAAATATTATATGTATTTACATAATCTCGAAAACAAGTATATTAGATTTGACATTATCGAAATCTACAAAAAAGACCAATATATTATTAATCACATAAAAAATGCAGAGATTAATCAATAATATAAAGATTAAAGCCCAAAATTATAAATTATAAATCACAAAATATAAATTACAAATTATTAATTACAAATCACAAAACATAAATTGCAAATTATGAATTATAAATTATACATATTATCTTTTTTTATCCAAACAGAAACACTACCACCATTTGTATAGAAAATACCATTACCATCATTGTCAATATAGGTAGTTTCTTTAACATTTCCAGTACAGTCATAAAGTATAGAATTTGCAAGATTTTTCCCAACATTCATTTGCTTTCCTCCGCCAGGCCCATCGCTTAAAATTACGGCCATTCCAGAGTCTTGATGATAATAATCACCTAAACGTGTCCAACCAATGATATTAGAATCATCGAAATAATCAATTTCATCACCATAAGCGAGGTACTTTCTTGCAAGTAAAAACACATCCAAAATATCCTTCATGGGTGGAATATTTTTAAAAGGAATTCCATAATAATCACCATAAAAAATACAAGGTACACCTACTTTTCTAAACATAATCATTGCATAAGCTAAAGGTTTAAACCATGGTTGAATCCAAGATTCAAGTGATTGACCAGGTTCCGTATCATGGTTATCAACAAAAGTTACAGCTTTAGAAGGTCTTCTATCTATTAGAGTTTCCTCAAATATCTTACTCATATCATAATTGCCACCATATTCAGAGGCTTCTTTAAAGTGAACATGTAAAGGAACATCAAAAAGAGAAGTAACTTCAGTATTATAATCTAGATATGACATTAGAGAATATACATTTGAACTAAAATATTCTCCAACAGTATAAAAATCTTTATTAAATTGTTGCTTTAAATATCTTAGGAAATCTTTATAAAATGAAGAACGGATATGTTTTACGGCATCTAATCTAAAGCCATCAACATTAGTCTGTTCCATAAACCATTTTCCCCATGATTTTAAATCACGTACAACATCTAGATTATTAAAATCAACATCGCATCCCATTAGGTAATCATAATTGCCAAGTTCCTTATCTACCTCATCACTAAATTTTTTTCCATAGAATCTAAAAACACCATGTTCTTTACTTTTGTCATCATAATCTGTTGCTGTGAAATGGGACCAATCAAGTTTTAGGTCAGAGTATTTATTATTTCTTCCAGCAAAGTTATACTTTGTCCAAGCAGTAATAGTTTTATAATCACCTATCACTTCATTTCTGTTGTTAGGATTAATTTTATATGCAATTATTTCTTGTGTTTCATCGGCTCCCATCCTGTGATTTAAAACAGCATCTGCTAAAACCTTAATTCCGGCAATTTGTAAAGCCTTTATACAAGCAATGTATTCATCTTTTGTACCATACTTTGTCCTTATAGTTCCCTTTTGATCAAACTCACCTAAATCATAAAGGTCATAAACTCCATAACCTGTATCATTAATACCACCAGCTGATTTTTGAGCAGGAGGTAACCAGATTGATGTTATACCTTTTTTACTAAGTTCTGGAGCTTTATTTATTAAAGTTGTCCATAATTGGCAGTCATTTGGTAAATACCATTCAAAATACTGCATCATAGTTTTATTTGTAGACTTCATATTTTTCCTTTTAAAGTTATATTGAATGTAAAGTAACTAAAAATTAAAATTACATTTACAAACTATAAATATTATAACATTAATTTTATAAAAAAGGTGTTTTTTTTATAAAAAATATTATATAATATAATAGATTTATTTTAAACAAATGTTAAGTTGTACTATATTTTTGAAGAGAGGAATTTATGAGTTATATAAATAGTGTTATTAATTATATAGAAGCATTGGATATTACAAATATAATTGACTTGGCAGTAGCAATTGCAATTATTATTTTATTCTTGTTGCTGAGCCCAATAATTGTATATTTTGTATTAAAAATATTTTTTAAAAAAGATAAGAAAAGAGAAATTAAATCATCATCTTTATATAAAGGATTAAGAGTATTTGTATCATTATTAGGAGTGTACATTGCTACAAAAATACTAATTTTGCCACCAGAGCAAGACAAGTTCTGTGATAAAATGTTTAGAGTAGTATTAATATGCACATTATTAAATACAATTGCAGGAGTAATTGAACTAAATGAGAAAAACATTTTAAGAACAAGAATAAAAAACAAAGATGAAATAACAGCAAAAGATAAATTTACGGTTTCAATGACAAGTAAAATTGTAAGAATACTATTATATATCACAGCATTTTATTTGAGCTTGAAAGAATTCAATTTTGATATTGGAAGTTTAGCAGCTGGATTAGGAATTGGTGGTGCTATAGTTGCATTAGCGGCACAAAATATTGTAAAGCAGGTTATATCTGGTCTTGCATTAGTAAGTGACAAGCCATTTGCAATTGGAGATTGGGTTGAAATTGGAAATGTTTCAGGAAGTGTGATTGCAATTACCTGGAGAAGCACAAAGCTAAAAACAACTGAAGATACAATCGTCACTATAGATAATGGAGTAGTAGTAAATTCTAATATTGTAAATTGGGGAAGTATTACAAAAAGAATATACAAATCAAATTTAAAAATCCCTTTGGAGACAGATGAAAGAACAATAGAGAAAACAATCAACAGAATAAAATTTATTTTAAGATATAATAACAGAATAATTGGAGACACAATTGTTGTAGGACTAAGAAACATAGGAGATGACGGACTAAATATTTCAATATATTTAGAATATAAAATAACAGATTATTCAGAAGCTCTAAAATTTAAAGATAATTTAAATCTTACTATTTTAAATATTTTGGAAACACAAGGAATAAGCCTGTCATATCCAGGTAGAAATATATACATAAAAGAAATGGTAAAAGAAAATAATATAAAACATAATGAAATTAAACAAGAAAAACAAAACAATTATTACGAAGAAAAGAAAGAAACAAAAACAGGAATAAAACCAATAAGAGTGACCAGTAAAAGTAAAGTCCAGGATGTAAATCAAAACAAACAATAAAAATAAAAAAATAAAAATAAAAATAAAAATAAAAACAAAGAAGTTGAAGGTAAAATATGGAAGAAAACACTATTTTAGTAGTAGATGATGAATCAAGAATTAGAAAATTAATAAAAGACTTTTTAGTAAAAGAAGATTACACAGTTTTAGAGGCAGAAGACGGAGAGAAAGCTTTAGAAGTATTTGATGAAAACGAAAAAAAAATAAATTTAATTTTATTAGATGTAATGATGCCAAAATTAGATGGATGGTCAGTTTTAAGGCAAATAAGACAAAGGTCTAAAGTCCCGGTAATAATGTTAACTGCACGAGCAGAAGAACAGGATGAATTATTTGGGTTTGAATTAGGAGTGGATGAATATATTACAAAACCATTTAGTCCTAAATTGCTTGTCGCAAGAATAAAAGCAATATTAAATAGAACAGAAAAAAGAGAGAACACAGAGAAAAATTATGGCGGAATACAATTAGATGCAGAAGGAAGAACTGTTTCGGTAGATGGTAAACCAATTGATTTAAGCTTAAGAGAATACGAATTACTTAAATATCTTCTTGAAAATGAAAATGTAGCGCTATCAAGAGAAAAAATACTAAACAATGTATGGAATTATGATTATTATGGAGATTCTAGAACAATTGATAGTCATATAAAAAAGATTAGACATAAACTTGGAAAAAAAGGCAAATACATAAAAACAATGAGAGGAGTAGGGTATAAATTTGAAATAGCGTAGTACTGTTGGAACAACGCATATAATTATTAGAATTATATAAAATAAATCAAATTAGTATTATACATAAATGTAATAAAGGGGAGAAAGGAATTAGTCAATTAATAGATTAAAATTTTTACATAATTGATTATATAAGAAAAAATGAAAAGAAAATTCAAATCGGTACAATTTAGAGTTTTTTTAATACTGTGTTTAACAATTACATTGATTTTATCAGCCCTTGTAATTATCAATAATGTTGTACTTGAATCATTTTATAAATATTCAAAAACAGAAACAGCAATAAAAATACGACAAGAGATAAATGAATATTACAATGAGCCTATTCAATATAATATCAAATCAGAATTAAGGCAAATTGAAATAAGAAATAATATGGAAATCTTAATAGAAGATAATAATGAAAAAATTATTTATAGTGCAAATAATGAAATTATACAAAGTGTAGAACTATTAAAAAAAGCTAATACTGCAAGAACAGTTTATAGAAATAAAGAAGTGGAAATTAAAAGTATAAATATGCCAATTAGTAGTAATAATTTAATACTTGTGTCTAAATTAGATAATGGAAATTATTTGTATATAAAAATTCCAGTTACGCCAATAAAAGAATCAGTAAGAATATCAAATAAAATTCTAGTAGTAATTGCACTGATAATGGTATTTATTTCTGCAATAATGGCTTCATTTGTATCAAGAAAAATTACTGATCCAATTGTAAAGCTGAACAAAATAACTAAGAAATTGGCAAGATTAGATTTTTCTGAAAAGTATGATGTAACAGACACAGATGATGAAATAAACACATTAGGAAAAAATATTAACGAGTTGTCTGAAAAATTAGAGGCTACGATTGGGCAATTAAGGAAAAATAATAATGAACTTGAAAGAGACATTGAACAAAAATCTAAAATTGACGAAATGAGAAAACAATTTATTTCCGATGTATCACATGAACTAAAAACTCCAATAGGATTAATACAAGGATACGCTGAAGGATTATTAGAAAATGTTAATGATAGCCCTGATTCAAGAAAATTTTATGCAGAAGTAATAATCGATGAAGCAAAAAAGATGGATAATATGGTAAAGAAACTTCTTGAATTGATGAAATTAGAATATAAGGAAAGAAAATTTAATGATGAAAAGTTTGATTTGAACGAATTAATTAAAGAAGAAATAAAAAGAGAAACAGTTTTAATTAACGATAAGGGAATTAGTGTAGAATATTCTCCGAAAAAGATGATGGTTTTTGCTGATCAAGAATATGTACAACAAGTAATTAGTAACTACATAACAAATGCAATAAAGAACTGTCAAGAAAAGTATGGAGAAAAGAAAATTTTAATAAAATTAAAGAAAAGAGAAAAAAACAAAGTAAGATTATATATATTTAATACCGGAAATCAAATCCCAGAAGATAAAATAGATATGATTTGGGGCAGATTTTATAAAGTTGACGAGTCGAGAAATAGAGAAAATGGTGGAACAGGAATAGGACTTGCATTGGTTAAAGCAATTATGAACAACTATAATAATAAATATGGAGTAAAAAATCTTGAAAATGGTGTAGAATTTTATTGTGACATTAACCTTTAAAGAAAGGAAAGATAACATTGAAGTATAATAGAAAAACAATAGAGGTTATTACTCTGATATTTTCAACAATAATTTTTATTATTACAATATTGGGCATTAACCAAATCGCAATTATTCAAACAAAAAGTGAAAAGACTGTGGAAAACAGAATTATAAATTAGTAATAAATAAGGAAGGTAAAAAAAGAATGGAAAAGAAAATAAGCAAAAATGGAAGAAAAACAAAAATCATTATTTCAATTATAGTCATATTATTTTTAATTTTGCTTGCAATAATTAGTATATATATATTAAATCAAAAAAACAAAAAAACATCTAATGTGAATATAACGCAAAGTGATGTAAAATATTATCTTCTTGAAGACAACGAAATGTATGGTGTAATATCTAAAACCGGAGAAGTTATTATTGAACCTAAATATGCAAAAATTGACATACCAAATCCAACAGTAGATTTGTTTATTTGCCTTGAAGATTTGAGTAAAACAAATTATAAAGCAATAAATTCTAAAGGAGAAACATTGTTTAATCAATATGATAGTGTTTCAGCAATAGGAATAAATGAACTTTCAAGTTATGTACCATATGAAAAAAGTGTACTTAGATATAAAGAAGCAAATTCTTATGGATTAATTGACTTTAATGGTAAAAAAATAACTGATGCAATTTACGAAGAAATATCATCAATTGAATATAAAGAAGGGTATTTAAAGGTCAAGAAAAATGGTAAAAATGGAGTTATAAATACAGCTGGAAAAGTAATCATACCGGCCAACTATGATGATATAACATCGGATGGATATTATAGTGAAAATGCAAAATACGAAAATTCTGGATTTATATTAAGGACAAAAACTGACAATGGTTATAAATATGGATATGCAAATAAAAATGGAAAAGTTATCATCGAGCCAATGTATGATGAAATAAATAGAATTAACGAAATTGAAGATGAAAAAGAAGAATATTTAATAGTTTCTACAAATGGAAAAAATGGACTAATAAAAAACAAGAAACAAATTTTGGAATGTAAATATGATGATATAGAATATGACAGCAATGCTAATTTATTAATATTAAATAACAACAACAAATATGGTGTCTGTGATTTGGCAGGAAATCAAATAATTCAAAATGAATATGATTCAATAGTTTTTGGAGGGGACTATATAAATACTACAAAGAATGATGAAAAGAAAACATTTGATTTAAAAGGAAATGAAATTAATACAAATTTCATAAGTTATAAAAAAGTAAATAATAATTGTAGCATTGTAATTGATACTAATGGTTTATATAATATTATAGATAATTCAAATAATAAATTATTAAAAAAGGATTATATATATATTGAAGAATTTAATAATAATCTATTTATTGCAACAGACGAAAACGCGACAGGAATTATAAATAGTGAAGGAAAAGAAATTGTAAAATTTGAATATAGTTCAATTCAAAGAATAAATGACACAGAATTATTGGAGGCAATAAAAAATGATGGAACGATTACAATAATTCAAAAAAATGGAGAAATATCAAAAGGTATAAAAAATGGTACATTAATAAAATGCGATAATTATGTGATGATGTATTCAAAAGATGACGTCAAGTATTTTGATCTAAATGGCAAGGAAACTAACTACAAAACACTTGTACCAGGAAACCAGTTATATGCCTCAAACAAAAACGGTAAATGGGGATTTGATGATACAAATGGAAACAACATAATTAAAAATGAATATGACATGGTAACAGAATTTTCATCAGGATATGCTGGAATTTGTAAAAATGGCAAATGGGGTGTAATAAATGAACAAGGTAAAATAATAATAGAGCCAACTTATGAAAAAAATTTAGTAAATAGAAAATTTTTATCGAAATATTATGAAATACCAAACACTGTAGGGGTTTCAATATATTCAGACGATCTATAAATCTAGGAGGAAAATATGTACGCTGACAAAAAAGTAATTGAGTTAGTAAATAATTGTGAAAAAGAAGTTAAGGAAGAATTTGATAAAGTAGAAGACATCTGTGAAAAAAATAGTTTAAAAGTATTAGAGGCGTTTCAAGGAAACGAATTAGCTGAGGTCCATTTTAACGAAACCACAGGATATGGATATGATGACATAGGAAGAGAAACTATTGAAAAAATTTATAAAGATATTTTCCACACGGAAGATAGTTTAGTCAGGTCACAGTTTATTTCAGCATCGCATGCTTTAAATGTTACATTTTTTGGTTTACTAAGGCCAAATGATATTTTACTAAGTATCAGTGGAAAACCATATGACACAATGGATGAAGTAATAGGAATTAGAGAAAATAGAAGCTCATTAAAATCTTTTGGAATAAAATATGAACAGATAGATTTAGTAGATAATGATTTCGATTACAAAACAATATGCGAAAGAGTTAAGAAAAACGATATAAAAGTTATTGAAATTCAACGTTCTAGAGGTTATTCTCTTAGAAAAAGTATATCATTAGATAAAATTGAAAAAGTGATAAAAGAAATAAGAAAAGTTAACAACACAGCGATAATAATGGTAGATAATTGTTATGGCGAATTTACAAACGATAAAGAGCCTAGTGATTTTGGAGCAGACATTTTAGTAGGCTCTCTAATTAAAAATTTGGGAGGAGGAATTTCTCCTAATGGTGCGTATGTGGTAGGAAAGAAAGATTTAATAAAACTTGTAGCAGAAAGACTAACACTTCCAGGAGAAGGAAAAGATGTGGGTCCAACACTTGGAATGAATAAAAAGATATTGCAGGGATTGTTTTTTGCACCATCAGTTGTTGCAAGTAGTTTAAAAACTGCAATTTTAACTGCAAGAGTTTTAGAAAAATTAGGATATAAAGTTGATCCAAAATGGAATGAAAAGAGAACAGACATTGTTCAAACGATTTCATTTGGAGATAGAGAAAAATTAATAAAGTATGTGCAAGGTATACAAATGGGTTCACCTGTAGATTCATCATCTTTGCCAATTCCTGGAGATATGCCAGGATATACTGACCAGGTTATTATGGCTGCAGGAGCATTTACACAAGGTTCATCAATAGAATTAAGTTGCGATGCACCATTAAGAGCACCATTTACAGCATTTCAACAAGGTGGGTTAACATATGAATATGGAAAACTAGGACTAATAAAAGCTGTAAATAATATTTTAAAATAATTATAAAAATAGCCAAAATACAAGGAGAAAATTAATGAAAGTTATAGTAATTGGAGGTGGACCAGCGGGGATGATGGCTGCAATTACAGCCAAAAAATCAAACAATGAAGTTACGCTACTAGAAAAAAACGCAACCCTTGGAAAAAAGCTTTCAATAACAGGCAAAGGTAGATGCAATATTACATCATCACTAGAAAACATGGATGATTTTATTAAGAACACACCTGGAAATGGAAAATTTCTATATAGCTCTTTTAGAAATTTTACAAATAAGGACATTATAAAATTGCTTAATATTCCTACAAAAGTAGAAAGAGGAAATAGAATATTTCCAGTAAGCAATAAAGCACAAGACGTAGTAAATGCATTTGAAAAACAATTAACAGGTGTAAAAATAATAAAAGACATAAAAGTAGAAGAAATTTTAACAGAAAAAATAGATGATAATGAGAACGACAATTCTAATAGTACAATAATTAGAGCCATAGGAGTAAAAACAAATAAAGGCAATTATTATGCAGATAAAATTATTCTAGCAACTGGTGGAAAAAGTTATCCACTAACGGGGTCAACTGGAGATGGATATAATATGGCCAAAAAATTAGGCCATACAATAACAGAAATTAAACCATCACTAGTTGCTATGACTGTCTCAAAGAAATCTTTAGAAGACTGTCAGAAATTACAAGGTTTAACTTTAAAAAATGTATCAATACAGGTTATAGAAAATAATAAAAATATATATCAAGACTTTGGAGAAATGCTATTTACCCATTTTGGAGTATCAGGACCAATTATATTGAGTGCTTCTTCACATTTGGTACGTACTAAAATGATAGCACCAAAGATAATAATAGATATGAAGCCTGCATTAAACAATGAAAAACTTGAAAACAGAATACTAAGAGATTTCAAAAAATATCAGAACAAGGAAATTAAAAATGCACTAAATGATTTATTACCACAAAAGATAATACCTGTAATTATAACAAGGAGTAATATTCCATTTGAAAAAAAGGTAAATGAAATAACAAAAGAAGAAAGACATCATCTGATTAGTAATATTAAAAAATTTACAATAGAAATAGAAGGATTTAGAAGTATAAATGAGGCAATAATCACATCAGGGGGAATTTCAATAAAAGAAATAATTCCTAAGACAATGGAATCTAAAATTATTAAAAATCTTTATTTTGCAGGAGAAATAATAGATGTAGATGCATATACAGGTGGATTTAATCTACAAATTGCATATTCGACAGGATTTACAGCAGGATTATTGCAGTAAAAAATAAATTGAGAGGAAGAAAGATGAAAGAGCAAGATAATGAATTAGAAATATTACTTGAAGTAGGAAATAAAAATGGAACACTAGAAAAGATTGAATATTTAAAAGAAAATAGAGACAACGAAAGATTAAAAGAAATCCTTTATTATACATTTAATATGTTAGATGTATTTGGAATATCATCAAAAAAATTGCATAGAGATGTTAAAGCCGAGCCAAATTTTAAAACACAAGATTTAGTGGAATTATTGAAACATCTAAAAGAAAATAACACAGGAACAGATCAGGAAATAGCAAATGTTCAATATTTTATTAATAATCAAGATAAAAAATACAAACAAATAATTGAAGATATTATTTCAAAAAGTTTAACAATAGGAATTAATGCAAAAAACATAAACAAAGTTTGGACAGGTTTAATTCCAGATTATGAAGTACAACAAGGTGAAAGATTAGAACAAAATATAGAAAAAGTACAGGACAAAAATGTAATTGTAACCCAAAAATTTGATGGATTACGTTGCTCGTGCAGGGTAGAAGATGGAAACGTTACTTTATATTCAAGAAATGGAAATATATATGAAGGATTAAACGAACTAGAAAACGAGCTAAAAAATTTCCCAAATGGAATGTATGATGGAGAACTTTTATTAAATGTAGAAGATAAAAGAGATGAAAATAATATACCAATGTTTTTGAAAAAAAAATCAGAGAACATAAACGTTGACAAATCATTATTAGACATTATATATGCACCAATGCCATCCAAAGAACTTTTCAAAAAAACGACCTCATTGGTTAATTCAGATCAAGTCAACAAGGAAAATATAAATATTTGGTTATATGATATGACTCCTCTACAGAATTTTGACAATATGGAAGACTATGAAGTGCCAGTTGAACAAAGAAAAGAAGAATTGAGAAACAGAATAAATCAAATAAAAGAAAAATGTCCACACTTAAAGGAAACAAAATATATATACAATGGAAAATTTGACAATCAAATTATTCAAGGACTCTTAAAACAAGTAGTTGGATTAAATCAAGAAGGAATGATGATAAATGTATATGGATCAAGATACGAATTTAAAAGAAGCAAAAACATGATAAAGGTTAAGCAAATGTATCCCATAGATTTAAGAGTAGTTGACGTACTAGAAGGTAGTGGAGCAAACAAAGGCAAAGTAGGGGCATTAGTAGTAATGTATAAAGGAACCCCATTAAAAGTTGGAAGCGGTTTATCAAAAGAACAAAGAGAAGAATTTTGGAAAAATAAAAATTTAATAATGGGGAAGATAATAACTATAAAATACTTTGAAGAAACAACTAATAAAAAAGACAACAAAAAGAGTTTAAGATTTCCAATTTTTTTAGAAGTAAGAAATGATAAAGATGAAGAGAGCTACAACTAATTTATAAACAATAAAAAAGGAGATTGCTATAAATACAATAAATAAAAATTCTGAAATAGAACTAATAATAAAAAAATCAAAATTTATTGCCCATTCATTCAAAGTAAGCTCAATCAAAGAAATAAAAGAAATGCTAGAAAAAAATGAGAAAATATATTTTGACGCAAGGCATAACTGCTATGCATACAGATATATTGACTCATCTGGCATAATAATTGAAAGAGCTTCAGATGATGGGGAACCAAGTAAAACCGCAGGGATGCCAATGCTAGACATATTGAAAAAGAGAGACATTGTTAATACCCTTGTTATTGTAACGAGATATTTTGGAGGTATTTTATTGGGGACAGGGGGATTAGTAAGAGCATATTCTGATTCATGTTTAAAGGTGTTAGAAAAAAGTAATATTGTTACGTCCAAAATGGTAAATGAATATCTGATAGAAATTAAATATTCAGATTTTACAAAATTAAAAAACATTTGTCAGAAAGAAAACATTCTCATAGGAAAAGAAGAATATATGGAAAACATTAATGTAAAAATTTATACAGAAAAAGAAAAAATAAACATAATAAAGAGTAAAATGAATGATTTAAAAATAAAAGAAGCAAAAACAAATATACTAATATAAAAAATATAATATAAAAAAATAATATAAAAATCATAAGAATGTAAAAAATATAAAAACTAAAAAAACAAATTGGAAAAAAATAGAAAAATGTGTTGCAAAATAACAACAAATAATGTATAATGAAATGGTAAAATTTTACAAACAAATACAAAAAATATAGAAATAATATAAAATTTGTAAGAAAGGACAAGTATAGTGTTTTTCTATATTTTCATTATACAAAAGAATTAAAATGGAAAATATAATAAAAGTTTTTATTGCAGATGATAATTATGATTTTTTAATTACCCTAAAAAGATATTTAAACCAAGATAAGGAAATTGAGGTAGTTGGAGAAGCTACAGATGGAGAAGAAGCATACAAAAAAATCATCCAATTGAAACCAGATATATGTTTGCTAGATGTAATTATGCCTCACCTAGATGGAATTGCTGTACTTGAAAAATTAAACAATGAACAAATGGATAATATGCCAATTTGTATAATGGTATCAGCAGTTGGGCAAGACAAAATAACTCAAAAAGCAATTTCACTTGGAGCAGAGTATTATATTGTAAAACCATTTGAACTTGAGGTTTTATTAAAAAGAATAAAAGAGATAAAAAGATATAATCCAAATGAATTAAGAAAAACTACGCCAATAAATAACGAAATAAAAAGTGATTATATAAAAATCGAAGATGAAAAAGAGAAAGACAATTTAGAAGCACTTGTTACAAACTTAATTCATGAAGTAGGCGTACCAGCACACATAAAGGGATATCAATATTTACGTGAGGCAATAATCATGAGCATAAATGACATAAATTCAGTCAATCAAATTACAAAAATATTATATCCAGACATAGCGAAAAAATATCATACAACGCCATCAAGGGTCGAAAGAGCAATTAGACATTCAATTGAAGTTGCGTGGGGAAGAGGAAATCAAAAAACTGTTGAGAGTATTTTTGGATATACAATATCAGCAAATAGGGGAAAACCAACTAATTCAGAGTTTATTGCAATGATTGCGGATAAATTAAGGATAGAGATAAAAAGTGCGTAAACATTCAAATAAAAACTAAAATAGAAATCAAAAAGGTTAAAAAACGAAATATAAAAATCACAAAAAATAAATATTTACACATAAAAGTTCAGTTAATTTAAAAAGATATTACAAATAAATGTAATGCTTGAGGTTGACGGAGCTTTTTTATTTTGCCATTTATTTTAATTTTGCCATTTATATAAATAGAAAAGATAGATAAAACTTTCAAATGTTGAAAGATTATATAAATAGAAAAAATAGAAGATAAAAAATAAAAGATAAAACAAATAAAACATGAAAAACTTACACATAAAAATTAGTAGAAAATAATATATTTATAGTAAGGGTTATAGGCAAAACCTTAAAGAAAAACCTAAATACATATAATAAGGAACAATAATGAATTTAAATTTTTTTAAAAAATGGTTAATGGATAAAGCTATAAATATAATAGTGGTAATTTGTTTTTTACTATTTGTAATTTTTATTATATTTGTAGCAGGAATTAGTAGTAGTTTTAAAGGATATAACGTAAACACAAGAGCACTAAGTAATAAAAAAATAGAATGGGGAATAAAAAGGAACAACAATCATCAACAACCAGATTTGGGACAAAAAAACTATGAGATTTTAAATGAATTTGATGGCTATGTAATTGGTAGTAAAGAAAAGAAATATATTTATTTGACTTTTGATGTAGGCTATGACAATGGCTATATGGGAAAAATATTGGATACTCTAAGAGAAAATGATGTAAAAGCGGCTTTCTTTATTACGGGTCAATTTGTAAAAACAAGTTCAGACACACTAAAAAAAATGATTGAAGAAGGTCATATAATAGGCAATCATACAGTAAACCATAAAAGTTTACCCAATTGTACAGAAGAAGTAATAGAACAAGAAGTAATGAACTTACATAAGAAAATTTATGAAGAATTTAATTATGAGATGAAATATATGAGACCACCGAAAGGCGAATATAGTGAAAAAAGTTTAGCATATATACAGAAACTAGGATATATTCCAGTGATGTGGTCATTTGCCTATGACGATTGGGATGAACAAAAACAAGGAAGAGAGGAATACGGGAAAAAGAAAATATTAGACAATTTACACAACGGAGAAATAATGCTTTTACATGCCACATCAAAAGATAATGCTAATATTCTGGATGAGATTATAAAAAAAGCAAAAGAAGAAGGATATCAATTTAAAAGTCTGGACGAATTTGAAAAAAATTAAAAAAATAGAAAAATATATTTTTAGACCTTGAATATATTTTCATACCTTCAGAGAGAGGAAGATTAATAATAATGAGTAAATTTGATAGATTATTTGAAATCCCAGAAGAGGTGGCTAATAGTGTACCAAAACTTACAATATTGAATTTTGACAAAATGCTAATAGAAAATTACAAATGCATTCTAGAATATCAAGAATTTTTTATTAGAATAAAAATGACTAATGGAATATTAGACATAAATGGTTTTAACCTAGAACTAAATGAGATGACAAGAGATGACGTAATAGTAACAGGAACAATTGATAGTATTGATTTTGAAAAGTTTAAAGAAGAAGAAATAAAAGTAGGTAAGAAGTAGAAAAATAAAGGTATTTAAAACAAAATAGGAGGAAAAATGATATTTAAAATTCTGTTTCAATTTTTTTGTGGTTATGTGAATGTTGAAGTAGAAGGTTATTATATAGAAAAATTTTTAAATAAATGCATTAACAATGGTATATTGGTTTGGGGCGTAAAACATAAAAAAACAACATTAATTGAAGCGAAAGTTGGAGTATCAGATTATGAAAAAATAAAAAATACAGCATCGTATAATGGTTGCATTGTAACAAAAATTAAGGAAAAAGGAATTCCTATAATTATAAAAAAATATAAAAAGAGACAAGGGTTATTAATCGGAATAATACTTGTAGTCACAATAATTTTTGCGTTGTCAAAATTTGTATGGAAGATAGATATAATTGGAAATGAAAATATTAGAAAAGATGAAATTTTAAATCTAATAGAAAAAGATGGGTTGAAAACTGGAACATTAAAAAGTAAAATCAATGTTAAGAAAATAATAAATAAAATTAGGATGGAAAGAGATGATATCTCTTGGATTGGAATAGAATTAAAAGGAACAAAGGCAATTGTAAAAATAGTTGAAGCAACAAAGAAACCAGATATTGTAGATGATAGATACTTTTGCAATATTATTGCATCTAAAGATGCAGTAATAACAAGAATAGTAGTGCAAAATGGAACAGCACAAGTAAAAAATGGCGATTCCGTAAAAAAAGGAGACATTTTAATTGCTGGTTGGATTCAAGGAGAACATACAGATAAATATTTTGTAAATAGTGCAGGAGAAGTAAAGGGAAAAATACAATATGTTCAAACAGAAAAAATAAACAAAAAAGAAATAAAAATAACCCGAACTGGAAAAAAAGAAAAAAAGTATTCAATAAAAATAAATAATTTTGTAATAAATTTTTATAAAACGTATTCAAAATTTAAAAAATATGATACAATAGAGACGGAAAAAAACTTGAAGTTATTTAAAAATTTATATTTGCCAATTCAAGTTAAAGAAATTTGCAATTATGAAGAAAACGAAGTAGAAGTTCATAATGATTATGAAACTGCTAAAATTCTTGGAGAGACTACGGCAAAGCAGAAATTAGATTCATTGCTTGGATTTTCAAAATCGGCACAATTAAAGGAGTCAAATCAAGGAGAAAAAGAGAAAGAAAACTGTGAAGAATTAGTAGATAGTAATACAGAAGTAACAGAAAAGGATAACCATTATGAAGTAAAAGTAACTTATCAAGTTATTGAAGATATAGGCACCAAGGAAAAAATATAAATTGGAAAGGTGGATATTATATGGGGGCACAAGAAAAAAGTTTAAAAATTTATGATACAAAAAAGACATTTTTCTTTAGAATTGAAAGCACTTTCAGTAAATTGCTTATTCCAACAAAAAACAATTTTAACAATTTTTTGCTAAATATTAAAAGGTCTGCTTTAATAAAAAATTATAAAAATATAGCAAAATCTTCAGATAGTAAAAAGGAAGAATGTGAGAAAAAATTTGAAGATTCATATGCACTTTATTTGGAATCAATAGACCAACTATTTGTTGACAGCATATACAAAAAAGTAAAATTAGGAACTGCATCTGATTTTGAAAAAAAAGCATTATCTCAATATTACAATATTATACAACTAAAAGAGGATGATGAGATAGAATACAAATATAAGAAACAGCAATATTTGTTAACTCTTGATTTCAAAACATTAAAGGAACAAAATAAAGAAAAAATTTATGAGAATTACAAGGATATATACATTTTAGAAATGGATAGACTATATAAGGCATTGCTAAAAGAATATTCAATGAAATTAACTGAAATAACATCTCCCGTAAATAAGGACAAAATTTATGAGAAAATATTTGTTACATTAGATGAATATGCTAGTAACATATTACCAATGAAAAAGATAGAAGACGAGGAGCTTATAAAAGAATGTAGCTTATTTGAAACATATGAAGTTGGAAAACTGGATCAAATAGATATACTAGAAAAGAAAATGATATTAATAGGCATAAGTAGAAAATTATTTGTACATAGCTTGCCTTTAGTAGTTGCAGAAAAATGTTATATAAAATTACTTAAGGACACAAGGAATTTAATAGTTGACACCAAAATATTAAGAAAAAGGGAAAATGCATATCAGCTATTATTAAGATTGATTGAACAATACAACGATAAATTACTAAGTGTAAAGATTTATTGGAATAATAATGAAGACAAGAAAGAATATAATAAATTTAATGAAAGTAGAAAAAAACTTGAGAACGTAAGAAAAGAACAAGGTTTAAAAGAATATGAAAGAAGAAAACAAATTCTATATATCAGATCAGATTTAAAAATACTCGAGCAATATGGTAATAAATACTATAGAATTATAAAATTCTACAGAAATAAGTTGGTAGAATTAGGAGATATGAAACAGTTAAAGAACAAATGCAAAACGGGAGAGTACAAAGTAATTAAATCTTACAGGAAGGTAGTTGAAAATGAAACAGCATGCTGAAATAACTTATAATCAAATTGATGAAAATGAAGAATATAACAACATAATTAATAAAGTTATTAATGAATGTTTTTTGAATGAAGGACTGGATAAACTAAACTTATATATTAGTATAACACTAACTAATCCAGAGATAATACATGAACTAAATAAAAAATATAGAAATGTTGATAGAGCTACAGATGTGCTTTCGTTTCCAATGTTTGAAAAAAATGAAATAGAAGAGATGCTAGAAGAAAAAAACAATAACATAAAAACAATTAATTGCAACCCAGATAATAGGGAAAAAGAAAGTTGCATAAAAGATAGTCAAAAATTAGAATTAAATGATAATGACAATTTTAAAGAATGTGATGTTTTAGGAGACCTTGTAATTTCAATTCCAAAAGTCTACGAACAAGCAGAAGAATATGGGCACAGCTTTGAAAGAGAATTAGCATATATGTGTGTACATGGTTTTTATCACTTGATGGGTTATGACCATATAATTGATTCAGATAAGGTAATAATGAGAAAAAAAGAAGACGAAATTTTAAACAAACTAGGAATAACAAGGGAAGGATAACTTTTTGGAGCAAGGTAAAAAGGGAGTAACATGCAAAAAAATAAAATGAAAAATAATAAAAGAGATGATAGGCTATACAACAAAGACTTTATTCAAGCATGCAATAATGCAGTAAATGGTATTGTGTATTGCACTTCAACTCAAACAAATGTAAGAAAAGAATTGATTTTAGGAACAATAGTAATGATATTGAGCCTATTTTACGATTTTTCAACAGCAGAATTTTTGAGTTTAACATTTGCTGTTTTCTTTGTTATTTTTGCGGAACTAATTAACACGGCAATAGAAACAGTGGTAGATTTATATGTTGATGTTTATCACCCAAAAGCAAAAATTGCAAAAGATGTTGCAGCAGGTGCAGTTTTACTTGCAGCAATAAATGCCATTATTGTAGGTTACTTTTTATTCATCAAACAAGCAAAGTTCTACGAAATAAACAATAGCATATTCTCTCATATGATAGCATCAAAAAGCCATTTAGCGTTTGTATCAATAATATTAACAGTAATACTTATAATAGCCGTTAAGTCAAATATAGAAATGAAAAAAATACAAGGAAAAGGAATACAAAAATTTATTCCAAGTGGGCAATCAGCTGTAGCATTTGCTATATTAACGGCAATATGGTTAAACACTAGAGACGTGATAACTTTTTGTTTAGCATTACTTCTTTCAATATTAATTGTAGGGAACAGAATGAATGACAAAAGAACATTAGGGGAAGTAATATTTGGAGCACTTATGGGGACTCTTGTAGTTTTGATGGTGTATGGATTAATGTTTTTAGGAACTAATGCATAAAAACCAATTTTGCAAATTCGAATAATATGACAGGTAATTGGAGAATAAAAATGAAAAAGAAAAAGTTGATTATTTTTTTAATTGTTTTAATAATAGCGTCAATATCTATAGGTATAGCATATTGGAGAAAGCTAAAAAACAATGATAATACGATTACTGAACAGCCGGAAAGACAAGAAAACAATGAAATAGTTGTATCAAAAAATAAAAGTATATACAGTGGAAATGATAGACCAATTGCAGTGATGATAGATAATAATATTAATGCACTTCCACATGCAGGCTTGAGCAAAGCATATATGGTATATGAAATAATAGTTGAAGGTGGAGAAACAAGATTAATGGCACTGTTCAAAGGTGTAAATCTTGATAAAATTGGTCCAGTGAGGAGTTCAAGACATTATTTTCTTGATTATGCTCTAGAAAATGATGCAATATATGTTCATTATGGTTGGAGTCCAAAAGCAGAGAGTAATATAAAGTCTTTCGGAATAAATAATATAAATGGAATTATTAATAGCGAGGTGTTCTGGAGAGTTAAAGATAAAAGTGCACCACATAATGCGGTAACGTCAACAGACAAGATAATGAAATTTGCAAAAGAAAAAGGGTATAGACTAACGTCAAATTCAGAAAGCGTTTTAAAATATTCACAAGATGATATTCAATTAGCAAATGGAATTAATGCAACTGAAATTTCTATTCCATTTTCTGATGGAAATACAGCAAAATGGACATATGATTCAGAAAATAAAAATTATTATAGATATTCAAAAGGAAAACAAGAAATTGAATGGGATAGCAAAACTCCTGTTAAATTTAAAAATATAATTATTGAATTTATACAGAACACAAAATTAAATGACCCAGAGAACAAGGATAGGCAAGAAGTTATCACAACAGGAATTAAAGATGGCTATTATATTACTAATGGAAAAGCAATAAAAATAAAATGTTCAAAAACATCAAGAAATAGTAAGACAAAATATATGGACGAAAATGGTAATGAAATAAAAGTAAATGATGGTAATACATTTGTAGAAATTTGTCCTATAAATGCAAATGTATCAATAGATTAATCAAATTAAAAATCAAAAATAATAAATAATAAATAATAAATAATAAATAATAAATAATAAATAATAAATAATAAATAATAAATAATAAATAATAAATTATAAATTATAAATTATAAATTATAAATTATAAATTATAGATTATAGATTATAAGTTATAAATAGAAAAGGGAAGAGGCTTTGATGGAAAAATTTAAATCTGGATTTGTAACAGTAATAGGAAAAACTAATGTAGGAAAATCTAGCCTAATAAATAAATTAACAGGAGAAAAAATTTCTGCAGTTACAAATAAAACTCAAACAACTAGAAAAAATGTAAAAGCAATTGTAAACAGACCTAATTCACAAATTATATTTATAGACACACCAGGATTTCATAAGCCACTTTCAAAACTGTCAGACATAATGAATGAAGAGGCTACAGCTACAATTCCAGACGTGGACTTAGTTATTTATATGATAGAGGCAACAGAAAAGCAAGTTGATACAAAAACATTAAATAAAATAAAAAAATCAAAAGCAAAAACAATTTTAATAATAAATAAAATCGATTTAGTAAATGCAAATAGAGTAGCAGAATTAATTGAAAAATATAGTAATGAATATGATTTCAGTGCTATTATACCAATATCAATAAAAAACAATAAAAACATTGATGTTATCTTTGAAGAAATAGAAAATAATCTTGATGAAGGTGTTAAATACTATGATACTGATGAATATACAGACCAAAGTATAAAAGATATAATAGCAGAAATAATTAGAGAAAAAGCACTAAAACTATTAAGAGACGAAGTCCCACACGGAATATATGTAGAAGTAACAAAATTTAAAACAAGAAAAACATTAAAAGATGAAAAAATTTTTGACATTAATGCCACGATTTTTTGTTTAAGAAATTCACATAAGGGTATAATATTAGGAAAAGGTGGATCAATGTTAAAAAAAATAGGCACATATTCCAGAGAAGATATAGAAAAAATGCTTAATAGTAAGGTAAATTTACAGCTATGGGTAAAAGTTAATGAAGACTGGATTAATAATGATAAATATCTAAAAAAATTCAAATATAATGAAGAATAAACTAAAGATTCACCTGGAAAGGACAATATGTTAAAACAAATAGCGTGGAATACCTTTAAAAATACAGGTAATATTAACACAATGATGGAATTAATAAAAGTTGAAGAAACAATAAACCGCACAGCAGAGGAGAATGCAAGTAATGGGAGTAATAAAAACAAAAGGAATAGTTTTAGCTCAACACAATATGAGTGATGATGATGCAATGATAACAATTCTTACTCCAAACTTAGGAAAAATTGGATGTGCAGCTAGAGGTGTAAGAAGACCCAAAAGTGCACTAATGGCTGGCACCCAATTTTTATGTTTTGGAGATTTTATCATTTACAAGGGAATTAATAGTTATTCAATTAACTCATGTGAGCCAATAGAAATTTTTTATAATATTAGATTAGATATTGACAAATTAAAATATGCAACAGAAATAACCAAAATTACAAGTGCCGTAACAGACGAAAATGAGAATTGCTATAACATACTTCAATTGCTTTTAAATACAATATATGTAATTTCAGAAACCGATAGAGATTTAGATTTTGTGCTTTCAATTTTTAAATTAAGGTTATTAAGCATTATTGGATTTAGACCAACGATTGAAAAATGCTGTAATTGTGGAAAAAAAGAGAATCTTATGTATTTTAGTTTAAAAGATGGAGGACTAAAATGTGCAGACTGTGGTAGAATTGACAAAGGAGCAATAGAAATATCAGAAGGCACAATTAAGGCAATAAAATATATTATCTGGGCAGAACCTAAGAAAATTTATTCATTTAACATTTCAGATGAAAATAAAAAACAGCTAAAATTATTAACAAAACTATATTTAGATAAATGTCTAGATGAAGTTTTTGAGTAGAGTATTAAAATATATAATATATTTAAATAAATGTCTAGGTGAAGTTTTTGAGTAGAAAATTAGAATAAAACATATAATAAAAGCTTCAAATATACTATATCAATAATATGTTTAAGCTTAGCATTTGAGAAAAGAAGTAAAAGAATATAATAAAAAGTCATTTGGTAAAACAGGAGTGAAATATGATTGCGGAAAGACTAAAAAAAGGAGATAAAATAGGAATAATATCACCTTCATCAATATTAAAGGACGAAGAAAGTATAGAAACATTAAATAAATCAATTACAAAAATGAATGAATTAGGATTTGACGTTGTAAAAGGAAAATATGCTTTCACGGATGAAACAGGTTATGGAACAACCGCAAAGCATAAGGCCGATGACATCAATGAAATGTTTGCTAACAATGAGATAAAAGCAATTTTTTCAACAACAGGTGGAGAAAATTCTATATCAACATTTGATTACATAGATTGGAACATAATAAAAAACAATCCAAAAATAATTTGCGGATTCTCAGACACCACATCATTATTAAATGAAATAAATGAAAAAACAGGATTAATTACATTTCAAGGACCATCACTAAAATCAATATCATCAGGAGAAACAGATTACAGGCTTAAATCAGTATTAGATAGATTTGTAAATGTAAAGGACAATCTATTCTATGAAGAAGATTTAAAAGAAATTAAAATAATAAATAAGGGAAAAGCCAAAGGAAAATTAGTAGGCGGAAATTTAACATTAACAACAGATTTAATATCTGGTAAATATAAAATAAGCTTTGAAAACAAAATATTAATGATTGAAGATTTAGCGTATGAATCATTTCCAGAAAAAGTTTCACATGATTTATACAAAATGAAACAAGAAGGTATATTTGAAAAAATAGCAGGAATATGGATTGGAAATTATGAAGGAAACATATCACTTGAGAAAATTTTGTTAGACACAATAAATGACATTAAATTTGATAAACCTATAATAAAATCTGAGAATTTCGGACATGGAGAAAAGAAAGTAGTAACACCAATAGGAGCAACAGTTGAAATTAATACAGAAGAAGAACCATACATAAGACTAACTGAAGATTTTTTAGAATAGGTGGAAAAATAAAAAACTAAAATAAACTAATTAAAAAAAAGAACAACTAAAAAATTAATAAAAAAGAACTTAAAAAAGAAATTTAAAAAGAAAAAACTAAGATAATTAAAGCAAAAATAGCTAACAAAACAATAATTAATAAACAAAAAGCTAATTAAAAAATAACATACACAATTTAAGTAATGTAAATAAAATTAATTGAAATAATAAAAATAATAAAAATAATAAAAATAAATAAAATTAATTGAAATAATAAAAGAAGGTAATGCAGAATGGTTGAAACACTAGAAGAATTAGAAAAAAGTTGCGATGGATGCACAAAATGTAAGTTGTGCCAACATCGAACAAAAATAGTATTTGGAGTAGGTAAAACAAATGCAGATATAATGTTGATCGGTGAAGGACCAGGAGCAGATGAAGATGCTCAAGGGGAGCCTTTTGTGGGGAAAGCCGGAAAGCTAATGAACGAAGCATTTAGAGGGACAGGTATAAACAGAAATAACCTATATATAACAAATGTTGTAAAATGTAGACCTCCACAAAATAGAGATCCTGAAAAAGATGAAATAGAATGTTGCAAACAATATTTAGAAAATCAGATTCAGATAATAAAACCGAAACTTATTGTACTTTTAGGAAAAATAGCTTTACAAAGCATACTAGGAGAAGAACATTCAATAACAAGAGATAGAGGAACCTTAATTGAAAAAGACGGAATAACATATTTACCAATGTGGCATCCAGCAGCGTTATTAAGAGATGACCACAAAAAAATTCAATTTTGGCAAGATTGCAAACTAATGGTAAAATATGCTCAGGAAAACGAATTAAAACATTAAAAAAATTAAGGCTCATTAAAAAATATTATAATGATTAGAACAACGAAGAAAAAATTGTAAGAAAAGTATTAGAAAGATGAAAGCGTAAAAAAGATAAAGACTACGGAATAAATGAATTAGGAGAAGCATAAGTAATGGAATTAATAGAAGAAAGAAACTATTGCTTAAATTGCAAAAATAAACAATGCTCAGCATTTGGATGCCCATTAGAAAACGATATACCAGGTTTTATAAAAGCAAATGATGATAAAACTGCGTTTGAAATATTGTGTAAAACAACAGTTTTGCCAGCAATATGCGGAAGAATATGTCCAAAATCGCGATATTGCCAAGCAAATTGCATAAGGGGAATAAGGCAAGAACCTGTAGAAATTGGAAAAATCGAAACATACATAGGAGATATATCAATAAAAAACAACTACAAAATCCCAAAAGAATCATCAAAATTAAAAAATAAAAAAGTTGCTGTAGTAGGCTCAGGACCAGCAGGACTTACATGTGCAGCTTTTTTAGCAATGAAAGGAATACAAGTTACGATTTACGAAAAAAATAAAAAATTAGGAGGAATATTACAATATGGAATTCCTTCATTTAGACTAGATAAAAAAATTGTTGATGAGACCATTAATAAAATATTAGAGCTGGGAATAAAAACGAAAACGAATCAAGAGCTGGGAAAAGATTTTAACATTGATCAATTAGCAAAAGAGTATGATGCAGTATTTATATCAATTGGAACAAATAAACAAAGAACAATGTTGGAAGGAAGAAATATATTAAGCGCAAATCTTTTATTAGAGAATATTCAAAAGAATAAAAGTTTTCCAGATTTTAAAAATAAAAATGTGCTTATATATGGTGGTGGAAACGTAGCTATTGATGCAGCAAGAACAATAAAAAGGTTAGGCGCAAATGTTTCTATAGTTTATAGAAGAAACATTGAACAAATGCCTGCAGAGATCAGTGAAATAAAAGATGCACAAAATGAAGGAATAAAAACTATTGAGAAAACAAATATAATTAAATTTAAAAATGGAAAAGCAAGTTGTATACAAACAAGATTAGTTGAGAAAAATGATAATATTGAAGAGAAGCTACAACATAAAAATCCGATAGAGCAAAAAAACATAAAAAGGAATAATACAAAAGTAGAAAATATAGAAGGAACCAATTATGAAATCGATGCTGACTATATAATATTAGCTATTGGTTCATTAGCAGATGTTGAATTATTAAAAAAACAAGGAATAAAAATAGATGAACACGGATTTATACAGGTAGATGAATATAATAGAACATCAATAAAAAAAGTATTTGCGGGCGGAGATATAATAGGAAAGGAAGCAACAGTAGCATATGCAGCAAGAAGCGGAAGAGAAACAGCTAATTATATTACGCAGATGTTACAAAAAAATAATATGGATGTAACATAAAAAATACTATTATATAGTATAATAAAAACGTATTAATGTATTAAATCTAAACGCAAGAGAGGAAAATAGAATGAATAGCACAATAGAAACAGAATTGAAGAAGAATGGAATCACTGTTGTATGCCAAATTAGTCAACAATATAGTAATCAAATTGCATACTATGTTGCCAATACTCTAGTAACAAAATTCCCAACTCTAAGATTGAAATACGAAACAATATTATCAAGTATTTCAAACTTAAAAATGGTTATAGCAGATATGCCAGGAAGTACATCTGGAGCCTGCTATTTTTATAAAAACTCGACAATATACTTTAAAAAGGGTTTAAGCCTTGATAAAATAAAAAAATTAGCGATTCATGAATGTATTCACTACTTTCAAGAAATAAAAGATAAAAATGGACAGCTAAAAAGAATGGGACTATGTTCATACTATAAAAATAAAGCGTATGGAAACGCATTAAATGAAGCATCAGTTCAACTAATGTCCGCATATGCAACAAATGAAAAAAGTGACAATGTGACATACTATGGAATAAGTTTTCAATCAGATAGTCCATCATATTATCCAATTTTATGCAATTTAATCAAACAAATAGGATATTTAGTAGGATTTCCTTTATTATTTGAAAGTACATTTTACTCAAATGATGCATTTTATGATAAATTTAAATCTGAATTTGGACAAAACAATGCGTTTAAACTTCAATCTAATTTTGAAAAAATACTAGCAACTGAAAACAAAATTGCGTCACTAACATATAAAATACAATCAGAAGATTTAGAATATCGCAAATTTAAACGTTATTCAGATGCAATAAAAAAAGGAAAAGAAAATATAAAATCGCTTTTCTTTGATACACAAAATTTAATAATAAAAGCTTTTTTTGATAAAAAAATTAGTGAAATATCAAATGATATTGAAATTGAACAATATAGAAAATATTTATATAGTTGCAGTCATTTAATCGGCACAAGTGAAGATTATTCATTTTTTAATCAGTATTATATTGAAAAGATGGCTGAAATGGATGAAAAGCATGAAAGCTTAAAAAATAATACGAGTCTAGTTGTAAAAAAAGACTCAAAAATATTAAAAATTTTAGAACAAATAAAAAGAATATTTTCCGTACAAACAGATACACAAACTGAAAATGCAAAAAAATAAAAAAGATACAATTAATAATAGTATAAAATAGGATAACCAAAAGGGAAACAAAAAGGACACAATAAATAAGTTAAAGATAAAACAAATAAAAGAAACTTGTTAAACAAAAGTTCAACAAGTTTCTTTTTAGATTTTATAAAAATTATCTATCATCATGATCATCATTGTGCGATTCTTTTGAAGGTTCATTATTTGTTTTTTCAGTATTTGAATGTTTCTCGTTTAAATCTTTATTCTTACTATTAACATGCAATTCAGAAATAAATTCACTTTGCTTATTTCTAATGTTGTTTATCTCTTGGTCAACAAATTCATTTAATTTACTATCATCAACAGAATTTTGATTGTTGTTAATATCGCCATCTAATTCTCTATAGTCACCTTCTGGTAAAGCAAGCGTATTGTGAATTTTACTACCAAGTGAAATCAATTTATCGTGCAAATTCCAAGTGAATCTGGTAAATCTAGTAGCTTTTACATCTGCAAAACCTCTTGCTTCTCTTGCATATTTTTTAAGGATTGAAAAATCTCTACCCATTAAAAATCCATCTTTTCGCACATCATATGTAATTGGGAAATCTTCATCCCTTGTATTTGTCTTAAAGCTATTAACATATTTATCGAAATATTTATTAATGTTTTCAGTCTTGTTAACAATTTCTTCATATGAAGCTTTATATAAATCTTTATCAATAGCATTATAGAAAAGCATCTGAAAAGATTTGCAAATGTTTTTATCAATATTCTTAGGTAACTCATCATTATCGTATGTTTTTAAATTACTTAAGATAAACTTTGCTTTTTTAACATCCTGAATATTGTTAGTTTTTAGGCCAGAATGATACATATTTGAAATAGTATGATTAAAATTCTTTGAGTCTTTACCTAAATTTTCATCAATTGTATCTAGCGAAACAGTAAATAATGTTCCAATAGACAAGTTTAATTGACCATTTTCGATTTCTATATAATTGTTATTTTGGGTTTTATCATCGTCATTGACCTTATCATTTACATTATATTCAGAGTAATTATTAATATCATTATTGGATTGTGCTTGTTTTTGATTAGATTGAATATTTTTATTATCTTGTACTTGTTGCTGATCATATTGATTATTTTTATTATTTTGTACTTGTTGCTGATCAGATTGAATATTTTTATTATCTTGTGCTTGTTGTTGAGTAAAATTAGAATTTTGAGCATTTTCAATATGTTGATTAGCATCATTAGGGATTATTTGATTTTGCTCAATGTCAAAATTCGAATCAATACTTTTAAGATTTTTTAGAAAATCTGTATACTCATTTTGTAATTCATTTCTTTTATTACTTTTAGTTTTAAGAAGTTCAGCCATTTTATAAGTATTTTCACTTAACTCTTTTTTTAGTCGATTAATTATAACTTTACTTTCTTGAGATTTAGATGCTGGCTTTCCATCTGCAAAAGTTTTATACTGTTCAGTAATTGAATTCCTTTCTTCAACTAATTTACTTTTCTCATTATTAATCTTATTATCTAATTCTTCCAAATTTTTCTTATATTCTGCTTCAGCATTCCTTACAACATTATGTCTATAAACATTTAATTGTTTTATTTTATTTTGCCTTTCATCCTTATCAGTTGAATGATTTTGTTTAATATTCTGAAGCTCACTGCTTTTATCGCGTATTGCTTTATTATAGTCCTTTATATCCATTTCAAACAAATTTATTGCAAGATTTCTATCAGAAGCATCTGTCCACTTATATTCCTCTCCTTTATCTGCAATCTTTTTTTCATAATCATTTATTTCTTTTTCCAAATCTGAAGCTCTTTTTTCATAATCAAGCTTATTTATTTCTGAAGTAATTGTTTTAAAAGATTCGAGATAAAGATTATAAGAATTATTTTCCATAAAATTCCTCCTAAATTTGTATTTAACAAATAGTAACCCTACTATTTACAAAATAAATACATACTATAATAAAATTATAACATTAAATATTTAATGTTGCAATATAAAATAAAAAAATATTGACAAATTTATTCATTAATGATAGAATAATAATGCTATTATTATGCAAAAATGTATATGAGTAGCATTATTATTTTTATTTTAGGAGGTGAAATTTAAGTGCCAACAATTAATCAATTAGTTAGAAAAGGAAGAAAAAGCTCAAAAGCAAAGTCAAAATCACCAGCATTACAACATGGATTTAATTCAATGAAGAGTAGACAAACTAATGCAAGAGCACCACAAAAAAGAGGTGTATGTACAGTTGTAAAAACAGTTACACCTAAGAAACCAAACTCTGCATTAAGAAAAGTTGCCAGAGTTAAGCTTTCAAATGGTTATGAAGTAACATCTTACATTCCAGGAATTGGACACAATCTACAAGAGCACAGTGTTGTTCTTATTAGAGGTGGAAGAGTAAAGGACTTACCAGGTGTTAGATATCATATCATTAGAGGAACTCTTGATACAGCAGGTGTTAAAGACAGACAACAAGCAAGATCTAAATATGGAGCAAAAAAAGCTAAGAAATAAGCTTTGAAATTTAGTGCAATTAAATTGATAATTAGGTGAGTACTTAAATTTGAAATAGATTGCACTGTGCTGAAAACATTAATGAAGTCATTCTTAAGCATTTTTAAGATTGTAACCAATTTAAAAAATGGAGTAATTAGTGATTTTTCAGAGTACCTGATGCTAAATGGGGCATCATAATTGCAGACAAAAAGTCGTGCAATAAAAACAAAAATTGCGAAACAACAAAGTAGCGCAATAGATTTTAAAAAGGAGGGAAGAATAGTGTCAAGAAAAGGATATATAGCAAAAAGAGATGTATTACCAGATCCAATATACAATAGCAAAGTTGTTACAAAGCTAGTCAACAATGTTATGCTTGATGGTAAGAAAACAGTTGCTCAAACAATAGTATATGATGCATTCGATATTATAAAAGAGAAAACTCAAAAAGAACCTCTTGAAGTATTTGAAGAAGCATTAAATAATGTAATGCCAGTTCTTGAAGTAAAAGCAAGAAGAGTTGGAGGAGCAACATATCAAGTTCCACTAGAAATTAGACCTGAAAGAAGACAAACATTAGGTTTAAGATGGCTAGTACTATATGCTAGAAAAAGAAATGAAAAAACAATGTCTGAAAAGTTAGCAGCCGAAATCATGGATGCAACTCAAGGAAATGGTGGAGCATTTAAGAAGAAAGAAGATATGCACAAAATGGCTGAAGCTAACAAAGCTTTTGCTCATTATAAGTTTTAATTGAAAGGAGAAAAAATATGGCTAATGGTAGAGAGTTTCCTCTTGAAAAAACAAGAAATATAGGAATCATGGCCCATATTGATGCTGGAAAAACAACTACAACAGAAAGAATCCTTTTTTATACTGGAAAAACACATAAAATTGGTGAAGTTCATGATGGAGCTGCAACAATGGACTGGATGGACCAGGAAAAAGAAAGAGGTATCACAATAACTTCAGCAGCAACAACATGTAACTGGAAAGGTTATAGAATCAACATAATTGATACTCCAGGTCACGTAGACTTCACAGCAGAAGTTGAAAGATCTTTAAGAGTACTAGATGGTGCTATATTAGTTTTAGCTGCAAAAGGTGGTGTACAACCACAATCAGAAACTGTTTGGAGACAAGCAGACCAGTTTAAAGTTCCAAGAATTGCATACGTTAATAAAATGGATGTTGTAGGAGCTGACTTTTATGGATGCGTTGACCAAATGAGAGACAGATTAGGATGTCATCCAGTACCAATTCAATTACCAGTTGGTAAAGAAGATGTTTTCCAAGGAATTGTGGATTTAATAAAAATGAAAGCATACATCCAAAAATCTGAAGATCAAGGAAAAACAATTACTGAGGAAGAAATTCCAGCTGATTTAGTTGAAGAAGCTAAAAAATATAGACAAGAAATGATTGAAGCCGCAGCAGAACAAGATGATGAATTAATGATGAAATATCTTGATGGAGAAGAATTAACACCTGATGAAATTAAATTAGGTTTAAGAAAAGGAACATTATCTAACAAATTGGTTCCAGTAACTTGCGGTTCTTCATATAAAGATAAAGGTGTTCAAGAATTAATTGATGCAGTTATTGATTATTTACCAGCACCAACAGATATTCCAGCCGTACAAGGAAAAGATTTAGCTGGAAATGATACTGAAAGAAAAACATCAGATAGTGAACCATTTTCAGCATTAGCATTCAAAATAATGACAGACCCATTCGTTGGAAAACTTTGCTTCTTTAGAGTATATTCAGGTACTTGTGATACAGGTACAACTGTTCTAAATGCAACAAAGGACAAAAAAGAAAGAATGGGAAGAATTCTATTAATGCATGCAAATCACAGACAAGATATCGACAAGGTATATGCTGGAGATATTGCAGCAGCAGTAGGACTAAAAGATGTTGGAACAGGTGACACATTATGTGATCCAGATCATCCAGTAATTCTAGAATCAATGGAATTCCCTGAGCCAGTTATTGATGTAGCTATTGAGCCAAAAGATAAGGCTAATAGTGAAAAACTAGGAATTGCATTATCTAAATTAGCAGAAGAAGATCCAACATTTAAGACATATACAGATAGAGAATCTGGTCAAACAATTATAGCAGGAATGGGTGAGCTTCACCTAGATATAATTGTTGACAGATTAAAGAGAGAGTTCAAAGTTGAATGTACAGAAGGTAAGCCACAAGTTTCTTACAAGGAAACAATTAAGAACAAAGTTAGAGTTCAAGGCAAATTTGTACGTCAATCTGGTGGACACGGACAATATGGTGATGTATGGTTTGAAATGGAACCACTTGAACCAGGTTCAGGAATAGTATTCGAGAACAAAATCGTTGGTGGTGCTGTTCCAAAAGAATACATTAAACCAGTTGAAGATGGAATGAGAGAAGCTGCTCAAACAGGTATTCTAGCTGGATACCCAGTTATAGACTTTAAGTGTACATTAGTTGATGGTTCATACCATGAGGTTGACTCATCAGAAATGGCCTTCAAAGTTGCAGCATCAATGGCATTCAAAGAAGGATGCAAACAAGCTAAATCTGTTCTATTAGAGCCAATCATGAAGGTTGAAATAACAGTTCCAGAAGAGTACATGGGAGATGTTATTGGAGATGTAAACTCAAGACGTGGAAGAATGGAAGGAATGGAAGCAAGAGGAGGAAATCAAATAATTAGATCATTCATACCACTTGCTGAAATGTTTGGATATGCTACAGACTTGCGTTCAAAAACACAAGGAAGAGGAACATATTCAATGGAACCATCACACTATGAGGAAGTTCCAAAATCAATCTTAGACAAGATTGTAACTGAAAGAGCAAAAAAGAGTGAATAATTTTTTACAATACTTAAACAAGTATTTAATCTTAAAAAGTGATTAAATAAAATAAAATTTTTGATTACACACTTGCATTTTTAACAGATATGTTATAAAATGAGTGTACTAAAAAGTTATTAATATTAGATTAATAAATAATTAAGGAGGAATAAAATATGGCTAGAGAGAAATATGTTAGAAGTAAGCCACACGTAAATATTGGTACAATTGGTCACGTTGACCATGGTAAAACCACAACAACAGCTGCCATTACAAAATGGTTAAGTTTACAAGGAAAAGCTAAATTTGAGGACTACAATCAAATTGATAGTGCTCCAGAAGAAAAAGCAAGAGGAATCACAATCAACACTGCACACGTTGAGTATGAAACAGACAAGAGACACTATGCTCACGTTGACTGCCCAGGCCATGCTGACTATGTAAAGAACATGATCACTGGTGCTGCACAAATGGATGGAGCAATACTAGTAGTTTCTGCTGCTGATGGTCCAATGCCTCAAACAAGAGAGCACATTCTATTAGCAAGACAGGTTGGTGTTAAATATATCGTAGTATTCTTAAATAAATGCGATATGGTTGACGATCCAGAATTACTTGAATTAGTAGAAATGGATGTAAGAGAATTACTTTCAAGCTACGGATTCCCTGGAGATGATATTCCAATCATAAAAGGTTCAGCATTAAAAGCATTGGAAAGCACATCAAAAGATCCAAATGCTCCAGAATATCAATGTATTAAAGAGTTAATGGATGCAGTTGATGACTATATTCCAACACCACAAAGACCAATTGATCAACCATTCTTAATGCCAATTGAGGATGTTATGACAATTTCAGGACGTGGTACAGTTGTAACAGGTAGAGTAGAAAGAGGACAATTAAAACTTCAAGACACAGTTGAAATCGTTGGACTTTCTAAAGAAAAGAAACAAACAGTTGTAACTGGTGTTGAAATGTTTAGAAAAACTCTTGATGAAGCTGAAGCTGGAGACAACATCGGTGTTCTATTAAGAGGTATTCAAAGAAGTGAGGTTGAAAGAGGTCAAGTTCTTGCAAAACCAGGAACAATTCATCCACATACAAAATTCAAAGCACAAGTTTATGTTTTGACAAAGGATGAAGGTGGACGTCATACACCATTCTTCAATGGATATAGACCACAATTCTATTTCAGAACAACAGATGTTACTGGAACTATTGATTTACCAGAAGGAAAAGAAATGGTTATGCCAGGTGATAACATTGATATGACTATAGAGTTAATTACTCCAATAGCTATTGAACAAGGACTAAGATTTGCCATCCGTGAAGGTGGAAAAACTGTAGGTTCAGGTGTTGTAGCTGAAATCATTGAATAATTTATATAGAAATATATAGCAATAATATAGTAACATAAAGAATAGCAAGGGATACAAGAAATTGTAACACCTTGCTTTTTATTATTTTATTAATAATTTTTAAGTTGCAATTTTATATTTATATTGCAAGGATTCAAATTCATATATTTATATTACAAAAATATAAGTTGATGCAAAATTTTTGTAAGCAAATCTAAAAAAATCAAGAAAAATGTAGAAAATTTAACAAAAATGTAATATAATATAAATTGTAATTTTATAGGTTTTATAATAAAAAATCTAAATTTTAGAAAAGGACTAAATCTATGGGAGCTCTTATTACAACATCAAGTCATGGTGGAGAATTAATAAGTTTTAAGATTGATGGAATTGAAAAAATTCATCAAGGAGAAAACTCAAGAGATGAAAATGGAAAAGTCTATTGGAAAAGACATGCACCAGTACTATTTCCTATTGTTGGAAAGCTAAAGAGAAATCAGACATTAATAAATGGAAGAACTTATGAAATATTTCAGCATGGTTTTGCTAGAGACATGGAATTTGAACCTGTTACAAAATTGGATAATTTTCATTCTTATGTATTAAGAAGTAACAAATATTCTATGGCTAGATACCCATTTGAGTTTGAGCTTTATAATACGTATAGACAAGAAGATGACAAACTAATATTTATTTATAAAGTTATCAATACAGGTGCAAACAATATGCCTTTTGCATTAGGTGGACATCCTGCTTTTAAGATAGACCCAGATGACTTAAAAAAAGGAAATTATTATTTAGAGTTTGAAGAGGAAGAAGAAAAGGCACATTTCTTATATTTAGTTGACGGGCTGGTTGGAACAGAGTATGCAAAAAATAAATTAGTAAATAATAAATATATTTTGCTTGATGGACATACTTTTGATAATGATGCAATTATTATTAAAGGAATTCAAAATAAAAAGATTAGTTTAAAAAATAAGAGAACAGGAAAGCTAGTTTTAAAAATGGATTTTGAGGGTTGGCCATATTTAGGAATCTGGTCAAAAGAAGGAGCACCATTTATTTGCCTAGAACCATGGACATCCACGGCGGACAGGGTTAATAGCAATAATGTATTTGTTCAAAAGCCAGATATGATTGTGCTAGAACCGGGCAAAGAATATGAGAATAAATTTTCTGTAGAATTTTTCTAATTTTAAAGCAATAAAATTAGAAAATGACAAAATTAAAATAATACAAGATAATATAAAATAATATAATTTTAGGATATTTAATTAAGAGAATTTATAATAAAAGATGGTATAAATTTTTATATTATTAAATTGCTTTATAAGGGGTAAATGATGAAGTTGCTATTGTTAATAGTTATTGCGATTGGAGTTACATTAATATATGATGCAAGAAAAATTACAACGAAATATTTTAGTAATCAAGATAAAAATAAAACAGCCATGCTTCTAAAATTAGTAGGATTTTTATTTTGTGCGATTAGTGGTACAGCGATAGTGTTTTTGTCACACTAGGAAAGCCTCGTCCAACAAGCCAATGAGTTATTAAACATCATGTAATGAACCATTAACCAGTAACAATGTAATTAATAATGAAAATAATAATTTAAATCATATAATTATTATGGGATAACTAGCATCTGTGGAAAGGAATATTTATAAAAATGAAAAAGATAGATAGAAAATACAACCCAAAAGATTTTGAAGAGAAATTATATAATGAATGGGAAGAAAAGGGATATTTTAAGCCAAGTATGGATAAATCACATCCTTCTTATTCTATTGTAATGCCTCCACCAAATGTAACTGGAAAGTTGCACATGGGTCATGCATTAGATTGTACTATTCAAGATGTACTTATCAGAGCAAAAAGAATGCAAAAATATAATACTCTTTGGCTTCCAGGAACAGACCATGCTTCAATAGCAACTGAAGCAAAGGTTGTTGCAAAAATGAAAGAAGAAGGGTTAACTAAACAAGATATTGGCAGAGAGAAATTTTTAGATAGAGCCTGGGCTTGGACTAAAGAATATGGCGGAACAATACAAAAACAGCAGCGTGAAATTGGTTGTTCTTGTGATTGGTCAAGAACAAGATTTACACTAGATGAAGGGCTTTCAAAGGCTGTAGTTCAGGAATTCATTAACCTTTATAATGATGGAAAAATTTATAGAGGGAAGAAAATGATAAATTGGTGCCCAAATTGTCATACAACAATATCAAATGCTGAAGTTGAGTATGAGGAAAAGCCATCACATTTATGGCATTTAAGATATAAAATTGTTAAGAATGCTGATGAAAAGGACATTCCTGACTATGTTGAGGTTGCAACAACAAGACCTGAAACAATGCTAGGAGATACTGCTGTTGCTGTAAATCCAAAGGATGATAGATATAAAAAAATAGTTGGAAGAAAATGTATTGTTCCAATTGTAAACAGAGAAATTCCAATTATTGCTGATGATTTTGTAGATGTGGAATTTGGAACAGGCTGTGTAAAAATAACACCAGCTCATGATCCAAATGATTATCAAGCTGGATTAAGACATAATCTTGAGATAATTGAGGTATTTGATGATTATTCTATAATGGGTGATTTGTTCCCAAAAGTAAGAGGAATGAAGTCAATAGATGCAAGAGAAATTGTTGTGGATGAATTAAAAAAATTAGGAGTACTTGTTTCTATTGAAGATTATATGCATAATGTTGGAACTTGCTATAGATGCCATGGAATAGTTGAACCTAGAATTTCTGAACAATGGTTTGTAAAAATGGAAGAGCTTGCAAAACCAGCAATAAAAGCTGTGAAAGATGGGGATATTAAGTTTGTTCCTAAAAAATATGAAAAAACATATTTTAACTGGCTTGAAAATATTCAAGATTGGTGTATTTCTAGGCAGTTATGGTGGGGACACAGAATTCCAGCATATTATTGCAAAGATTGTGGAAACATAATGGTTGCTAAAGATATGCCAAAAAAGTGTACAAAATGTGGAAAAGAGAATATTTATCAAGATGAAGACACCTTGGATACTTGGTTTAGCTCAGCATTGTGGCCATTTTCTACAATGGGTTGGCCAGATGTTAATGCAGAAGATTATAAAACATTTTTCCCAACAGATGTACTTGTTACTGGTTATGATATTATTTTCTTCTGGGTTATAAGGATGGTATTTTCTAGTTATTTTGCTACAAAGAAAAAGCCTTTTAGTGATATAATAATCCATGGTCTTGTACGTGATAGCCAAGGAAGAAAAATGTCTAAAAGTTTAGGCAATGGAATTGATCCACTTGAAATTGTTGATAAATATGGTTCAGATGCTTTAAGATTTTCGCTTATTTCAGGAACAACAATGGGAAATGATATTAAATACATGACTGAAAAGCTTGACCAAGCTTCAAATTTTGCAAATAAAATTTGGAATGCTTACAAATTTCTTGCGAATAGTGGTGAAGGTGTAAAGTTTAATTTATGTGAAAACAATGGTGCAAAATCATGCTGTGACTTAAATGAAAGTAATAGTAAAAATGTAAGTAATGCCTCAAGCAAGAATAATAGTAAAAATGCTGATTTAAGTATAACTAATAGTGAAAATGCTGAAATAAACTGGAATGAGATTCTTAAAAACTGTAAACTTTCTGTTGAAGAAAAGTGGATGATTACTAAATTAAATGATTTAATTGATGATATTACTGATAATATAAACAAATATGATTTAGGAATTGCACTGGATAATTTGTATTCATTTATTTGGAACGAGTTTTGCGACTGGTTTATTGAAATGGAAAAAACAAGAATTTATAGTGATAATGTTCAAGAAAAAGAAACATCAATTATTGTATTAAATTACACATTACGCACACTAATGAAACTTCTTCATCCATTTATGCCATTTGTAACATCAGAAATTTATGGATTTTTAAAAGAAGAAAATGAGAATGATTTGATGATTTCAAGTTGGCCAACAAAGTTGAACATAGATTTCCCTAAGGAAACTGAATTTATTGAAAAAATAAAAAATATTGTAATTAAAGTTAGAAACATAAGACTAAATATGAATGTACATCCAAGTAAAAAGGTAAAATTAATTTTTGTAACAACGAAATATTCTGAATTTTTAAATGATATTGATGAAATTGTTAAGAAACTATGCTTTGGAAATGAAATTAAAATTCAAAATAATAACAATGGAATTGAAAAAAATGCTGTATCTGTTACAGAGAATGATTTGAGCTTATTTATGCCATTTAATGAGCTTGTTGATATTGAAGAAGAGAAGAAAAGACTACAGGAGGAAAAGAAAAAGCTTGAATCTGAAGTAAAAAGAAGCGAAGGCATATTGAATAATAAAGGATTTTTGGCAAAAGCACCTGAAAGCAAGGTTAATGAAGAAAAGCAAAAATATGAGAAATACAAAAATATGTTGCTAGAAGTAGAAAAACAATTGAAAACAATGGAATAAATTAAAGAACCATTAACTGGGAGCAATAAAATTCTGGTTAATGGTTTTATTTTATACATAATAAAAGTCAATACTGTCGAATTGTTGTCAGCATTCGACAAAACATACTATGGAAAAATCTGGAACAATATATTATAATATAGTTGTACATTTGATAGGAAAAAATATGAGAAAATATTTTAAATATATTAAAACTCAAAGGAGGAAAACTGTGGTTGCAGATTATAATAGGCAAGAAAAAACGCTATTTATTTTGTTAGATGAAGAAATTGATCAAGATACTGTAGACAAAATAAAGAGAAATATTGATGATGAGATTGAGAGATATATTCCAAGAAAGGTTGTGTTTGATTTTAGTAATATTACTTTTATGGATAGCTCAGGAATAGGAATGTTGCTTGGAAGATATAAGTTAATTAAATTAATTGATGCGGAAATGGAGATAGATAATGTTAGCAGAACAATAAAAAGAATTTTTGACATGAGTGGTATTGAAAGAATAATAAAAATAACAAGTAAAAAAGAGGAGGAGGGTAACAATGAAAGGGCTATGTGATAATGAAATGAAATTGGAATTTACTAGTAAAACATGCAATGAAGCTTTTGCACGTATTGCTGTGGCAGCTTTTGTTTCCCAATTGGATCCAACTATAGATGAATTATCTGATATAAAAACAGCTGTTTCTGAGGCTGTTACAAATAGCATAATTCACGGATATTCTGATGAAGATGGTGTTGTAAAAATAAAAACAAGAATTTTTGCAAATAATGTGGAGATAGAAATTGTAGATAATGGAAAAGGTATTGAAAATGTGGAAGATGCAATGAAGCCTCTTTTTACATCAAAACCCGAGCAAGAGAGATCTGGCATGGGATTTACAATCATGCAAAGTTTTATGGATGATGTTAAAGTTGAATCGTCACTAGGATTTGGCACAAAAGTTACTATGAAAAAGAAAATTTTGTCTTGCACTAATATTGAAGAAGATGCAGAAAAAGCAATTAGCTAAATAGTAAAGCTAATACATATGGCAATTACGCTTAAAGAAGATGAAAAGACGGGAAAAAAGCAATTAGCTAAATAGGATTTTGATAAGTTTATGAATTACTATGTGATAAATAAGACAAAAGATTAAGTATAAGACAAAAGATTAAGCGAATTAATTACATTGAGACGAGGGTAAACTATGGATGATGAGCTAAAAGAAAGAATAAAAAAAGCTCAAGACCGGTGATAAAGTAGTTTTAAATGAATTAGTTAAAGAAAATTATGGATTAGTGTATGGAGTAGCAAAAAGATTTTTAAATAGGGGATATGATTTTGAAGATATTGTGCAAATTGGCTCTATTGGTCTTGTTAAAGCTATAAAAAAATTTGATTTTAATTATAATGTTATGCTTTCTACATTTGCTGTGACATATATTATTGGTGAAATAAAAAGGTTTCTACGTGATGATGGTGCTATAAAAATTTCGAGGGAAACGAAAATGTTAGCATTGCAAATTAATAAAGAAAGGGAAAAGAATGAAAATATAAAAGTAAATGAACTTGCTGAAAAATTGAATGCTACAAAAGAGGATATTTTACTGGCGATAGAATCTTCAAATGCAGTAGAAACATTGGACGGAAATTTGGATGATGACGGATTTTGCTTGCTTGACAGAATTGAGTCAAAAGAAAATAGCGAAGATAAAATTGTAATGAATATTGATTTAAAGGATTGCATTAAAAAGTTAAATGATAGAGATAAAGAAATAATTTATTTGAGATATTTTAAAGGTCAAACTCAATGTAATGTTGCAAAAATAATTGGAATGAGCCAAGTGCAGGTTTCACGTATAGAAAAGCAAATATTAAAAAAGTTTGGAGAAGAACTAATGGAGGCATAAAAATGTGTTAATAAATTGAGCTAAAAATTCTTTTACAATTTTAAAAAATATGCTTTGAGAAAGAGGAATAATGAAAAAATATATTTTTATTTTTTTAGGCTTTATAATTTTGATTTTTGCATTGCCTGCAATATTTACAAGAAAAGCTAATTTTGCATCATCTATTACTAATGAAACGAATATTTCAAAAAATACAAATGAAAATAATGTGGCTGAAGGTTCAAAAAATGATAATAAAAAAAGTAATAATAGCGGTAATGGTAGTAATAGCGGAAATAGTGGTAATTCTGGTAATGATAGTAATAGTGAATTAACTCAAGAGGAGATTAATAAATTGTGTGATTATAACTATAATAATTACTCAAAAATAAAATTATTACATACAAAAACAGGTCAGGTAGAGGAAATCCCACTTGACCAATACTTATTAGGGGTTGTTTCCGCTGAGATGCCTGCAAACTTTGAAGAAGAAGCGCTGAAATCACAGGCAGTTGTGGCTAGAACATATACTTTGTATTCTATTGAAAAAAGCAAGAAACATGAGAATGCAGATGTGTGTGATAGTCCATCGTGCTGCCAAGCCTGGATTTCAAAGGAAGATAGGCTAAATAAATGGGAAGAGAGTAAAAGAATTGAAAATTGGGGTAAAATTTTTGAAGCGGTAAATTCTACTAAAGGAAAAGTAATTAAATATAATGGAGATTTAATAGATGCTTTTTTCCACTCTAATAGTGGAGGAAAAACAGAGGAACCTGTAAATGTGTGGGGAGGGAGCAATTATCCATATTTACAATCTGTAGAAACATCAGGGGAAGATGCTTATTCGCAATATTCTTCTGAAGTTGTATTGTCAAAAGATGATTTTGTAAAAAAGATTAAAGAAAGGCATAACAATTTAGAGATAGATTTTAATAAAGAGGATGCAATAAAAATAACAGAATATACAGACACAAATAGAGTTAAAACAATAAAAGTAGGAAACTTAAATTTATCTGGAGTTGAAATTAGAAGTATTCTTGGTTTAAAATCAACTAATTTTCAATTTAGCATAGATGGAGACAACATTAAATTTGAAGTTACAGGTTATGGGCATGGAGTTGGAATGAGTCAAACTGGAGCTGATAGTATGGCTAAACAAGGGAAAAAATATGATGAAATTATTAAGCATTTTTATACTGGTGTAGAAGTTGTTGATTTCTAATTAAAATTAAATTATTTCCAGGATATGTATATTTGTCTAAAATAAGGTAATAATTAAATTAGTAAATTTTAGGAGGATATACAATGAGGGAAGATAATATAAAGGATACAAAGAGAGAAAAAGCAATTACTAAATCTAGAAGGATGAGTATTATTGGATTTATAGTTGCAATAGCATTGTTAACAACAGCAATAGTATTAGCAATGAACCAAGAAAAAGCAGAGAGGCAAGCTAAACTAGATGAAAGCCTAAACTCAAATAATATTACAATTTCCACAAATGGAAAAATGGGAAGAAACATTAATGAAGTAAGAAACGAGCTTAAGCTAGAAGCAAAAAAAGAGAATACAGTATCAGATTCAAATTCAGTTGATAGCAAGAGTGCAAGTACAGATTTAAGTGAAAATAATATTAATAATGTTAAGAAAAATGATGTGATTTCAACAAATGCTTCATCGGTTTCAGGAAAAGATGGCAAGGAAAGTAAAAATAAAATTGCAGACAACAAAAGTGTAAGCCAAAATAATCAAAAAAATACAACAGGTCAAAACAATCAAAATAATCAAAATAAACAGAATCAGTCAAATATAGAGAATAATGGTGATGCTTCAAAAAATGCAAATTCTACAGAAAATAATGCAGAATTTATTAGACCAATAGAAGGTGAGACAGCGAAGATATTTTCTATGGATAGTTTAATTTACTCTGAAACATTACAGGAGTGGGTTACTCATAGGGGAATAGATATAAAAGCTGAAAAAGGTGCTGAAGTAAAAGCTGTTGCGGACGGAACTATAAAATCAATAAAAACTGACCCTAGATATGGTATAAGTATAATAATAAAGCATAGTAAAGGATTTGAAAGTGTATATGCATGTTTATTGAATGAAGCACAAGGATTAAAAGAAGGAGACACAATAAAACAAGGGCAGGTAATTGGTAATGTAGGAAATTCTGGGATATTTGAATCTGCTGAGGGAATGCATTTACATTTTGAAATGACAAAAGATGGTGACTATGTAAACCCTGATATATATGTAAAATGAAAATTTGTCGAAAATGTAATAAAAATGTAATAAAACGTCAAAACCCTTGTATAACAATAAAAATACAAATAAATGGAAAATTTTAACTTTTGACTTTTGCCTATTTCCGTGATAAGATTTACTCAAAATTATATAGGAGTAGGTGATTAAATGATTTACCAAAATGATATTGAGAGTTTACAATCAAACATTAAGGAAAAGGTTGGACAAAAGATTATTATTAAGGGTTCATTAGGAAGAAGTAGATTATTTGAAAAAGAGGCTACAATAGAGAAGGCTTACCCAAATATTTTCATAGTTAAGTATGATGAAAATGAAAGAAATGTATCATACCAATACAAAGATATTTTAACAAGGACTGTTGAAGTGGACGTGTTTAATGGAGAAGGATATTGTTCATTAATGCCACCAGCTGTTAAAAAAGAGAGAAAGAAAAAAGAGATAAATTCGCTTTAAATAAAAAAAGAAAACGATATTAAAATGTACCTAAGCTAATTTGGAAAGCTTAGGTTTTTTATTTTTATAAACTTTTACGGCTTTAGTATATATCCTAATTATAAGCATATAATATATTAATAAAGAGAAAGGGATTAATCAATTAAATAGATTAATATTTCTATATAATTGATTATACGAGAGGAATAATGCAAAAAAAGAACTCTATATTAATATTTGAAATAATAAGTACAATTTTTGTAATGGTATTAGGAACACTTTTACATTTTACATATAAATGGTCTGGCAATAATGTGATAGTAGGGATATTTAGCCCAATAAATGAAAGCATATGGGAACATTTAAAATTAATGTTTTTCCCAATGTTAATTACA
>Ga0256406_1000728_pt1 | contig 57803 bp, 45 predicted proteins | sample RumenRJG_03DNA_FD_185986 | JGI IMG/M metagenome (GOLD analysis project Ga0256406, IMG submission 185986) | Bovine rumen microbial communities from Lethbridge, Alberta, Canada - RJG_03 | ecosystem: Host-associated > Mammals > Digestive system > Stomach > Rumen | place: Canada: Alberta | collected...
GGCTGTATGCACCTGGCGGTCCGGTACAGCTGCCAGCTCTGCTCCAGGTCATGCTGACGGAACGAGTACAGGTAAGGCTTGCCCTTGCCGTCACATCCCCTCGCGGGATGACTTACCTTTTTGAAAGGAACAAGGCTTATGGTTTACGTTTACGTATTAGACAAACACGGCAAACCGCTTATGCCGACGACGCGCTGCGGACACGTCCGCAAGCTGCTCAAAAACGGAAAAGCGGTTGTCGTGTCCACCACGCCGTTCACAATCCGGCTGAAGTACGAGTCTACGCACTTCACACAGCCGGTCCATGAAGGCATCGACACCGGACGCGAGAACATCGGCGACGCCGCATCCCTTGAGGACGGCCGGAACGTGTTCCTGGCAGACGTCAGGACAAACAACAAGTCCATCAAGAAAAAGATGACCGAGCGGGCCGGTTTCCGCCGGGAGCGCCGCCGTCACCGCCGCATCCGGAAACAGCGCCGTGCCATGCACGACAAAACGACGATGCAGAAGGGCAAGGCCGACACGGTACGCACAAAACGCGCCTGCCAGTCGGTCGAGATCTCCTATCCGAAGATGGAGAAGGCGGTCACGCACAAGGTCATCCGGGGCAAAGAAAGCAAGTTTGCCAACCGCAGACGCCCGGAGGGCTGGATTACGCCTTCCGCAAGGCAGGTCATCCAGATCACGCTGAACGAGATCAAACAGACGGCCAAAATCCTGCCTGTCACGGATATCAGTCTGGAGCGGGTGGCGTTCGACTTCCAGAAACTCGAGAACACCAACATCCGCAAGTGGCAGTACGGCAAAGGCCCTCTGTACGGCTATAAGTCCTACAAAGACTACATCTGGGACGAGCAGCACGGGAAGTGTGCCTGCTGTGGGAAGCCGATTGAGGAGTACCACCATATCCATCATCGGGCGGACGGAGGCATCGACAATGTAAAGAACATCATCGGCCTGTGCCACCACTGCCATGAGGAGATCCACAATTCCAAAGAGGCGGAAGAGCGCCTTGCGGAGTTGAAGCAGGGCGTCATGCAGAAGTACTATGTCGGTCTTCTTAACTCCGTGATGCCCGCGCTCATTGATGCAGTTCGAACCTACTGCAAAGAGCATGGTCTGACGCTTACCATCACGGACGGGCAGCAGACGTCCGAGACCCGTAAGAAGTACGGTCTTGAGAAAGACCACTGCATTGATGCCTATGCGATCAGCCTTGCAGAGCGGGACGTTTCCACGGTCAGACCGGCGGACACGATCTACATGAAGCGCCGCTTCAAGAAGAAGACCAAAGCCTTCATCGCCGCCCGGAACCAGCGCGTCTACAAACTGGACGGCAAGGCGGTGGCGTATAATCGCCATAAGGCCCTGAACCAGAAGACAGACTCGCTTGAGGAGTACCTTTCGCAGTATAAGGCCAGCCACTCTGCGAAGGATGTCCAGTGCCTCATGCACCGGATGAAGATCGAGCCTGCCAGACGGACGTATACCTACCGGAAACAGGGGCTTGTGGCCCCGGTCCGTCCGGGGGATCTGGTGCTGTACCGGAAGGTGCGCAAGGTAAAAGGCGATGTCAAAACCGAGGTCTTCCCGGCCGTCAGCGTGGAATACACGGAGATCGCGAAAAAGGCAAACGGCGTCGTGACGAAGGAGCGGGTCTGGAAGATCGGCGTCGATGATACCCACATCCGCAAGGCAAAGTTCTGCTCCGTGCTGAACCACAGCTGTGTCCAGTTCACCGGATCAGAATCGACGTCCGCGTATCTGAAGAAAGTAGCTGAAGAAGCCGCTGAGCGTAAGAAGAAGGCAGCGAAGAAGGCCGCCGAGCATAAAACGAAAGCGGCTGAAGGAGCCGCAAAAGCATCAGCCTGAAAAGACGGTCTGGCCGGAATCCCGGTCAGACCGTTTCTTGCGTCAGGCATAAAGAAATCCCCGGACATCTTATCCGCCAATACGGATTGTCCGGGGAATTTTTACTTCTTGAAAAGATTGTCTGAACAATTTATACTGAACATGTGTTCGTCTATACAGTAACCGAGCCATGATGAGCGGTCGACCAAACTTTTCACCATGGCCCTACATCCGGCATCGCTGCCGTTTTCTGTCCTGCGGTCTTATCATAGGCTGACGGACTGACACTTGTCAAGGGCAAAACCGCCTAAAAGTCATATAGTACGGGCATTTCAGGCACATTTTCCCGCTGACAGGTGAGGGATCCGCAGGCAGACCAGACAGATGATGCCCGCCTCCGTCGTGAAGGAACATCGTCTGCCTATGGGTCAATACGCCAAACAACTGAAGAATGTTCTGGCCGGGCTGATCTCCGATATGGCAGAATGCCCTTCCCTCTGGTCACGGAACCCTGCGTCTGACTTCCGCCGCAGCCGGAAGATCCCGTTTGCCAGCCTGGTCTGCCTCCTGCTCTCCGCAGGCGGCAACTCCCTGAACAAAGAACTGTACGACTATTTCCATCCGCGGGGCATGCATGTGACGGCTTCTGCTTTCGTCCAGCAGCGGGGAAAGCTCCTCCCGGAAGCGCTGGAAGACCTGCTTCATGCCTTCAACCGGGTCTGCCGTGACGAAAAGCAGTACAAAGGATACCGCCTTCTGGCTGTGGACGGCTGCACGATGACCTATGCCCGCGATCTGTCACAGGATACGTTCATGCCAAAATCCGGCACGGATGGCGTCAACCAGTTCCACGTGAACGCGCTGTACGACCTCCTGAATAAGACCTACGCAGATGTCATCATCCAGCCGAAGCCAGAAGCCAACGAACCGAAAGCGGCCTGGCAGATGATGGAACGTCTGTCCCTGTTCGGGAAGACGATCCTGACAGCCGACCGGGGCTATGGCGGCATCAATCTCATTGAGCACGTCCGCCGGATCCCGGACGTGGACTACCTGATCCGCATCAAAAACGGTCTGTGGAAAGAGATGCGGGACCTTCCCATGGCGGATTTCGACACCTGCATCACGATCCGTCTCCGGACGACACAGACCAATGCGGACCGGCAGGCATATGAGGAAGGCGATGCCAAATGGATCGCCGGTCACGGGAAGCACGGCGACCGGAAACAGGCGACGTGGGATTTTGAGTCGCCTTATGAAGTTCCGGTCCGGATCATCCGCTTCCGCATCTCCGACAACGGCGAAGACCGCTATGAGACGATTGCCACCAGCCTGCCGAAAGAGGAATTCCCGCCGTCCGTGCTGAAATATCTGTACCATCTCCGCTGGGGCATCGAAACATCGTTCCGGGAGCTGAAATACGCTATCGGCGTGACGAACTTCCATGCAAAGAAGCATGATTCCGTCCTGCAGGAGATCCTGGCCCGCATCATCATGTACAATTTCTGCGAGCGGATCACCCTGCATGTCGTCATCAGCCAGTCAGCAGGCCGGAAATGGGCCTGCCAGGCGAACTACACCATGGGCATCCATATCTGCCGGGCCTACTTCCGCACAACTGGCACCGATCCGCCTGACCCGGAATCCGAGATCGCACAGTATGTCCTGCCGATCCGGCCGAACCGCGCAGACCGGCGGAAGGTCATCCCGAAGCAGGCCGTCTATTTCACCTACCGAATTGCATAAGTCCTTTTCAGGCCGGACACAGCGCCGGTCTGAAAGTCATGTCTGAAAACCGTCTCTACCCATGAAGTACCCATATCCCGCGTTTTGAGAACCGCCTATTTTCGTCGGCAGGGATGGGCTTCTGTCTTAACTTAACGGAGGCCTACGCAGAAAGAAAGCTCTGCAGACCGTTCGGGGTCTGCAGAGCCTTAACTTAATGATGTTGACATGACGAGGCCCTTTTGGATGCCTTTCGCCCCGGCAGGAACCCTGCCGGGGCTTTCTTTCTCCGAAAACGCGATTTTGCAGAACAAAATTACATATTGAGAACAGGAAGCAGTGCCCATTCGTTTTTCGTAGGAAAGGAGAAGCATGTGAAGGACAAATCTCATTGCACCGGCCCTCTGGCCGGCCTGCTGACAGCCGCGGCGGCAGGCATGTGGACGCGGCACCGGGAAAGACTCCCTGGGCGCGTGCGGCATGGCATGCTGACTGTGCTGCTCTGTGCGGCAGTCTGTGCCGGGTTGACAGGCTGCGCATCAGTCGGGCCGAAGAAGCCGGACGGTACATATGCCACGCAGAACCGGCTTTCGTCTACCGAGTATTCCATCTACATCAATAAGCAGATTACCGTCTTTACCGGACAGCTGATGACCAGAATTCAGGCCATCCTGAATCTGAAGGACGCGGCGTACAAGGATGAATACGCTCTGGCCGTCCATTCGCTTTCCATTATGCAGAAGGCGCGGGACGAGGTCGAGGTTACGTATCCTTCCACCGGGCGGGACGACGACCGGACATCCGTCCTCCGGGCGATGAAGACCGCGATGGATAACATGAATGCGTATCTGGACGCGATTCAGGACGGGGATGATCTTACGTCCTACAAGGATACGTTTCAGGGTGATTTCAACGAACTGACAGGACTGGCTGCGCTTTATTACGAATAACGCAGAATTTCCCACGAAAGGAGCTTTGTATGAAACAGAATCAGGTGTTTTTGACCGGGTGGCTCATGAAGAGCAGGATCGTCATGGACCCGAAGACGAAGTTGTACCGGTACGGCGATATGATCCTGATGACGGTCCGCCCTACGCACAGGGCGAATGATGCTGCGTCGACACAGGTCCGGTGGGATGTGCCGGAGGTGTACAGCCGGAACCAGAAGATGATCGAGACCGGGTACCTGAACGAGGTGTCCAATGACGAAGACGCCGGCATCGGAGACATCGTGTTTGTGAAGGGCAATCTGGTTACGGCGGATATTAACCGCCGGTTCAAATGCCGCCATTGCGGGAACGTACAGGAAAAACCGGCTTCCGTCATGGTGTATGTGGATCCGATCTATATTGAGGCAAAGGAACATGACCTGACCAGACTGGATGCCGCCAGGATCCTCCGGGAACAGAAGCAGGAGGTTTCCAACAGCGTGACGATCCTGGGAACCGTATGCCGGGAAGTAAGGGAGTCGGATTTCTTTGAGCGGCAGTCCGAAAAGGGGGCGGACATGTTCCAGTTCCAGATTGCCGTCCGCCGCCCGAGACGGATTCCGGAAGATCCGCCGGAAAAGGACGCTGATTTCCCGTGGGTGAAGGTCTACGGTGCTAAGGCCAGAGAGTACAGTAAGGCGATCCATAAGGGTTCCAGCCTGATTATTGACGGGGCTCTTCAGACCCGGAGCATCGTCTATCACGATATCTGTCATGCCTGCGGACAGGTGATTGAGCAGCCGGGGTTCTCGACTGAGATTGTGCCGTATTCGATTGAGTATCTGGATCATTGCGATATCCCGTTTGAGCCGGTCGATCTTGCGGCCTATGATGAAGACCGCGATGGGTGTCAGCCGGTGGAAGAATCCAGCCAGATCTAAAATCGTTCAGAAAGGAGACCCGCGTCTTGAGCACACTGGCGTCGCGACTGAAAGAAAAACATGATGCGGAAGAGAGCCGGAGACCGTCTGCCGCAGAGACAGAGTCTGGCCGGCGGTATCCGGCCCGGCCGGCCGGTTCCGGCCGCGGGACTGAGCGGGAAGAAGCCGCGCAGGAGGAACGACGTGTGAGCCGGAGAAAGCAGGATGCGGAGCAGATACGAGGGAGACACAGGACGGACGCGCCGATGCCGGAACGGATCGATCCTCCTTCCGCATGGAAAAAGAACCAGTCGGCCCGGACAAAACGTCCGGCAGATATCCTGTCGGCCCGCCTGAAGGCGGACAGACAGGCATCCGATCCGCCTGACGGAGAGGATGCATCGGCTTTGAGGCCATCGCTTCGGAAAGAGCCGCCGATTGAAGAGTTTCACGGCGCGGACGGCGAAACAAGAGAGGACGCGTCCGGCACGATGTCGAAAGCCATGCGTGACAACGTCATGCGTGTGGCAAAACGAAAGGAAGAAGAACGGGAGGCGGAGGAAGAGAGCCGCATCACACCGCTTCCGAAAGAACGCCGAGTACCGAAAGCGCTGGCGGCGGTGATGATTGCGGCCTGTTTGTATCTGGTCTTCCTGATTTATGGTGTGGCGATGACGAATTACCGTTATGGAGCGAATGGAACGATTACGCCGCAGGTGCTGAATGTGCAGGACATCAGTGAGAAAAAGGAGTTTGACGTCATCCGCGTCCAATACGAAAAGTACCGCGTTTTATATGAGAAGATCCTGCTTCTCGACTACCGTTATGCGCAGGGACAGGAAGATCCGCTGACACTGGCCCCGCTCTACCGCGCCCTGCTGGAAGACAAACAGGACGTCAACGTGTCGGACCTGAAGCTGAAGACAGACGCCCTGACGGTTGCGCCGAAATATTCCGAGATCAAGACACTCATGCTGGACTGGCTCAACCAGGATCACTGCGTGGCGACGTATCTGCAGAATAAGTCGGCTGGCATTACGAACAGCGACTCCACGACCCTCGGCAACGCAGCGCAGGATCAGCAGGCCATTTACGAGAAGTTCTCGATTCTGACCCAGAATATCGTCTCGCTCGGCCAAAACGTAAAGGGCGAGGACATAACGGACATCACGAACTGGTCGCCGGAATCCTATGTCGATACGGCCATCAACGGGACACAGGGGTAAACGCAGCGGGAAAGAGAGGGGAAGCCATGTCCGATTATCAGCAGTTGTTCCAGAAATACAACCTGGTGGTAGCACGGAACCATGATTTGCGGGACCAGATTGCCATTAAAGAAACGCAGTGGCAGAAGCGGGAAGAGTCGTTCAAGGTAACGGAGAAGCTGACTCGCGAATTATGCGAACAGATCCTTGCGATGGACCAGAAGGAGATGAACCTGGGAAAGGCCGCCTCCTGGAGCGCCGTCCCGCTGAAAGACCTGATCCTGCGGACCAAGACCGAGCTGAACACCTACCGTGACAGGCAGACGGAGCTGCTGAGCGATTTGTGCCGGAAAGCGGAGGATCGGAGACTGGAGATAGAATCCCTGCAGGAACAGATCGTCCGCTTGAAAACGGATCCGTCCGCCCGCGGGATCAGTCAGGAAGACCTGAAAAAGGAGATTGAGAAGGAAAAAGCCAATCAGGAGGCGCAGAAGCATGTTCCGAAGAAGGCCCGGAACGGGAAGAATGTGTCAGCAGTGGAGGACGATGACGATGTGATGCCCTGTGCAGAACAGCATGCGATTCAGAAGCAGGGTGAACTGGAAGGCAGAGCACAGGCCATGCAGAACTCTGTTCCGGCAACGGAAAGCCGGAAAAACGTCCAGATTCGGAAAGCCCTGCGGCGTCAGGGTATGGGCGCAGTCATGACGGAAGAGCTGCAGAAAACCATGGATGAGATCACGGAGGCGGGTTGGAGTGTCATACAGGTCATAGGTGAAACCGGCATCTCGCTGTTTCCCGATTTCGAAGAAGCGATCCGGAAACGCGTACCCACCCTCACGTCTTCCAGGATCCGGACGGCCGTGACCTTCCTGACGGCAAAAGATGTGCTGAAGCAGGAAAAAATCCGGCTGCCGCTTCGGAAGCTGGTTGCACTGACCAAACTTTCGGTCTACGGGCAGATGTTTTACGCCAGAAAATTCGGCAAAGAGCCGGTTCCGGCGGAAATGGATCTGATTGCGAAGGAACATGACAATTACGAGCACGGTTATGGGATTCGGGATATTGCCAATGCGTTCCGGGAACACGAATGGTTCAAATCCGTTGATGACGCCTGCCGGAAAAACCCGATCCGGATCGCGGACGGAACGCAGTATATTCCGGACATCCTGTGCCGCGACCAGAATCAGCGCGCTTTCTATTTTGAATACGAGATCGGCCTGACGGCGCAGCGGGATTTTAACGCGAAATGTGCGAAAATGGTGTCTGTGACCGAAACCCTGAACTTTCTTGCTCCGAACCGGCAGGCCGGCGACCATCTGGAACAGCAGGTTGAAAAATGGATTGAGAACCGGGGAGCCAGGTCCCTGCATGGCATTACGGTCCGCATCGTCAGCGCCCCGCAGATTGTCCATAACGATCCCCGCGTGGATACGTCTTATCAGTATGTGTTCAAACCCGAACAAAACGGGACCAAACCTGCCATTAACAAATGACATACGCCCATGGGTAAGACAGATTCGATTCGTTTTTTGCGACAGTCTGCATATTAACAGAAAGGGCCGGGCGCCTGGTTTGGGCTGCACCGCCTTTTTGAAGGGAGAATTGTATGGGAAGTACATTCTGGTCCGCCGTATGGGCCTCGTTCCGGGCCTTTAATTGCAACGCGGTCAGCCATTTTCTTTATCTTCTGCAGTCAAACCTGTTTTTTCTGCTCATGATGGCTGGGGTGATCGGCACGGTGGCGCTTGGCATGAAGGAACAGGTGGACCATGCCGCCAACGAAGAGCAGCGCATCATCTGAGGGAGGAGGCATTCTCACGAACCTCTCGGCAAGTCGAGGGATTGTGCGGAAACGCACAGCCCCGGGTGAGCAGCCCCATATTAGGAAGGAGGAAGGCGCTCCTCCCCGCTGCAAGTGGCGGGGTTCCCGCGCCTAATGGTTTATATGGCAGGATATCCGGCTCAGTACGGGCCTGACGATCGTCTGAACGGGGACGAGCTGGTCTACCGTTCGTCATGGTCAAAGAAGGAAGCGATGGGCGTCATGCGGGCTGTGGCGGTTCCGGTCGGCGTGTTTGGTCTGGCTCTTTTTACCATCGCCAATCTGGGCGCGTTCGGCACGCGGCTCCTCTGCCCGCTGATCAGCGTGATGTGGGTCTGGGGAGTCTTTGTCGCGCTCGTCATGCCGTCGATGCGGGGGGAAGTCCTGCATCAGACGCTGACGATCATCGGGCTGTACTGCGCAGCGATTCTGGGCCTGAAACTTCTGCTCGGTGTCGTCTCCGGCGTCAGTTCGGAAATGATCGGGGCCAGTTTTAATCAGGCCATTCCCACCGCAACCGGCAATGCGATTCCCGGTTATTTACAGAACATTATGTGGTGGACGGCGGTCGGCGTGCCGATCAGCTTTATTGTCATGCAGGCCAAACGGCTTCGCGATTTCCGCCGGTCCCAGACGCTGACCAGGGCGTTCGGGCAGGCACGGGACATGCGGGGTCTGCACCGGTAAGGATAGCCGAAAGGAGATGGCGGCAGCATGCTTTCCCTGTATGAATTAAAACGGATCCTGCATCCGGATACGGACTCAAAGCCTTCGGATGACTTCCGAATTCTGGATTCCTGGGCGGAATACGATCCGGAATCGGCCAAATCGCCGAATGAACGGAACCTGGAATACCTCTGCTATGAGCTGGAAACGATGAACCCGGATACCGGCGAACGGACGCACTTTTACAAGGCGATCCGGCTGGCCCGGGTCATCCGGCTTCCGGCCGATGCCAAGCAGTCCACGTCCTTCATGGACAAACAGCAGGGCGTACTGTCGGCCGTCCACAGTTCCGGCATCAATCTGATCACGCTGATCGCGAACGTGATCCGTCCGCAGGCGCTGGGGCTTTTGTATTTGTACGGTGTGCAGGGCGTGTCCCGCGATCTCGACGAAGCGAAGGCGAAGGCCGCGCTCGATTTCCAGTCTTTTATCTATGCTATGCAGGGTACGTTCCGCGTGCTGGAGATGCGGGTAGCATGGGCGCAGGAATCCGAATGGCTTCGTGAGAAGATGTACAACATGGACTACCTGACGGTGGTCCGAGGTATTCCGTACGCCAATAAGGCGGGTGAAGACGCCGGCAACAAAGGAATGGGAGGATCGAATCTGAATCCGGATTCCGACGGCACGCTGGAAGAGATCATTACGGGTCTTGTGGACTATGAGTACGTCATCGAGGTGCTGTCTACGCCGGTTTCCAATGAGACGCTGCGCGACTGGCACCGCGTATCGGCACGGCAGATGACTGACTGGTACAGCCAGCTGCAGGGCACGAAAAGCCTCAGCATGAACCTTTCGCTTCCGATGATGTACATGGCAAACGCCAGCCAGAGCCAGGGCTGGTCCAAAGCGTATACGGACGCCCGAACCGTCAATTACGCGCAGGGCGAAAACTACTCCGTCTCGCAGGGCCAGTCTATCGGGGAGTCTCTGTCGCAGTCCTACGGGCAGAGTTACGGCAAATCGAACAACGTGACGATCAGCAACTCCGTTTCCCAGGGTCGTACACATTCCCAGGGCGTTTCGTTCGGGGAATCGTACGGGGAAAGTCAGGGATGGGGCCAGAATTATTCGCGCGGCATTTCGCACGGCGTGAGCGTCGGACACTCCATCGGCACCTCGCAGGGCGTGAGCATGAACCAGTCTTATGGCGCGTCGCAGGGTGTCAGTGCCAACCGCTCGTTCGGAGCCTCGCAGGGCCTGAGCGCGAACCTGTCTCAGGGGACGTCTTCCGGCTTGTCCTTTAACCGCGGATCGACGCTGGGGCAGAGTTATAACCTGAGCCGCGGGTTTAACCAGGGCGTCAACCAGTCGCAGAGTAACGGTTTCAGTCAGGGAGCCAGCTACAGCATGAGCGCCGGGCAGAGTCAGGGATTGTCCCACAGCCTGGGCACCAGTCGGAACGTTGGTTTTTCGCAGAACCAGAGCGTCACAAAGAGCAATTCCGCCAGCTTCGGACAGTCTTCGTCACAGTCCAGAAATTTCGGCATGAGCGAGAATTTTGGTACCGGCACCAGCCTTGGTTCCTCCTTTAACCGTGGCTATAACAGCGGCTGGAACCGAGGCTCGAACGTGAGTTCCGGGAGCAATATCGGTCTCAGCCATTCAGAGGGCAGTTCCGATACGCTGGGAGGCTCTGTCAGCGTCAGCGCTCAGGCAGGCATTCCTTTTTTGGCCAAAGGGTCGGTATCCGCTTCCGGCAATTATAGCCACGGCTGGAACCGCAGCGACGGGATGAATATGGGGTGGTCCAACAGTGCCGGCGCATCGGAAGGCGTGTCCGGCGGGCAGAGTGCGAGTTCGGGCACTTCTTTTGGCACCTCTTCCAATCATTCCATGGGTACGACGGCCTCTTCCGGCGTGACGAACGGCACCAGTACGACGCTTGGCAGCAGCATCGGCCAGAGCATCGGGTACGGCTACAACCAGAGCCTGGGTGCCAGCGAAAGCTACGCGACCAATATCGGACGGTCCCTTTCGCAGAGTTTTGGAACGAACCAGTCGCAGAGCCAGTCCCAGTCATTCGGCCAGTCCGCCGGGATCAGCGAATCGATGGGACAGGGTGTGAATTACGGGTCGTCCGCCAGCATGGGAAGCAGCATGGGGCAGAGTTCGTCCTACGGCATGGGCCAGAATGCCGGTACCAGTACGTCTCTCGGATTCGGACAGAACAACGGCATCAGCTCGTCTGTCGGGTTCGGCCGGACCTATGGGCTGAGCGAGTCCGTCAGCACGGGCGAAAACTGGGGGACCAGCGAATCCGTCGGGTACAGCCAGAACTACGGGCAGTCGCATTCACGGAATGTCGGGCAGTCCGAAAGTGTGTCCGATTCGCAGACGCTCGGGCAAAGCTACGGCCAGTCCGCCGGGGAGAGCGCGTCAATGTCGTCTTCCACCGGCTACGGTCAGAACGTGGGCCGGACGACCGGCGTCTCCAACGGCACCAGCTATACCACGTCCAATGGCACGAGCAATGGAACGAGTAACGGCACGACGGGAACCAGCACGCTCGGCACGTCAAGTTCCATGGGGCTGGGTCCGTCGATTGGCTACAGCAAGTCGTATCAGTGGCTGGATCAGGGGGTCAAAGACCTGCTGGAACTGATGGAGTACCAGAACGAACGAATCAAAAAGAGCCTGCGCGGAGAGGGGGCTTTCTATACCTATGTTTTTATCGCCTGCCCGTCGCTCGACGCTCTGACGGCAGCCCAGACCGTCGCGAAAAGCACATGGCAGAACGAGTTCGCCATGACGCATCCGTTCCAGGTGCTGCAGCTGACGGAAATGGAACAGAAACATCTGCTGTATCATTTTGCCGCTTTTTCGGCCGATGTGACGCGGGAGGATGTATTCGGCGTCAGGCAGTATAAGTATTGTACCGTCCTGTTGCCGGAGGAATTTGTCGCGTACACGCATCTGCCGCGTATTTCCGAAGGAGGTGTGTTCTCCATTGTGCAGGATGTGCCCAAATTTTCCGTTCCTTCCATGATGAAAGGTGAAATCTATATGGGCACCATTCTGAATACGGAACGGTATTCCTTCAAAAACGGGTATAAGAGTCCCTTTGATTATCGGATCGATGAATCGTGCCTGATGCATGGCTTCTTTACCGGCGCGTCCCGGTCCGGCAAGACGGTGGCGGCGATGCGTTTCATCGCGGAGCTGGCGCATATCCGCCGGAAGAAGACCGGAAAACGGCTTCGTATCGTCGTCATGGATCCGAAACAGGACTGGCGGACGCTCGCCCGTTTTGTGGAGCCGGAGCGGTTCAACTTCTATTCGATGGGGAATCCGAATTTCTGCGCCATCCACATCAATCCATGGAAGATCCCGCACGGCGTGTACCCGCAGCAGTGGATTGACGGCCTGATTTATATTTACTGCCAGTCTTACGGCCTGCTGGAGCGCGGCAAGCAGATGCTGGCGGACGTGATCTACGGCCTGTACGACGAAGCAGGCGTGTTCGATGTGCTGGACAAGCCGGACTGGAAGGATCAGGTACCGGAGCTTTCCAGCGAGGTCTGTTTCCAGAAGATCTATAAACGGATGGAAGAGAAACGGGATTCTTTCACCAGCGCCGGAAAGGCCGGCAATGACACGAAAGACGCCTACGCCAGACTGCTTGAGCGACTGTCCTGCTTTGGCCGGAAGTATTCGATTGAAAACCAGCTGTACGGCACGTCTGACGGTATGGCCATTGACGAACTGATCGGCGATGACGACGTGACGGTGCTCGAATCCAAAGGGCTTGAGAATACGTTCAAGAACTTCATCTTCGGCGCGGTAACGTCCGGTTTCTACAAGTGGGCGCTCGCGCATGAGGGTGGTTATCTGGCCCCGGATCAGTATGAAACCGTCCTGGTCATCGAGGAGGCGAACGAAGTCCTGATCGGGACGGACACGGCGAGCAAGAGCAACGATATTTCACTGCCCGGCGAATCGGAATTCGAACAGATTATTGACCAGTCGGCCGGATATGGTCTTTTCATCATCGCCATCACGCAGAAGATCGCCGATATGCCGACCTCCATCATCGCCAATGCAGGCCTGGTGTTCGCGGGGCGCCTGGAACGGCCGGATGATGTAACGGCGGTCGTACGCGCCGTCGGCCGGGAAGAGCGGATCGATGACCGCGATCTCGTCAAATGGTTCCCGCGCAGTCCGATCGGCTGGTTCGTCTGCAAAACGGCCCGGAATTTCGACTTCAAGGAGTCGGAACCGGTGCTGGTCAGGATTGCGCAGCTGAACGCCAACGCACCGTCCAATGCGGAGATCGAGGACATCCTGCTCCGCAAGCGGGCGCATCGGCTGCTGGCCGAAGACGACAGCAAAGCAGGGTAAGCGCGGTTCGGAAGGTCATCACTGGAAAAGGCAGAGACGCCGTCGGGGCAGATGGTCCGGCGGCGCCTCTTCATTTCTCCGAAAAACGGACACCGGGGAAAATCCGTCATACTTGGAAGGAGACGGAAAATCGATTTTGCAGGCAGCTTTTGTCCGCCTGCGGAAAGGACAAAATCTTGAATGCGAAAAACAAGAAAATCATGCTGATTCTGGTAGCCGCGATTCTGGCCGCTGCCGCCAGCGGGTTCGCCCTCTATTTGTATCTGATGCCGCAGAAGACGACGATCTACGTATTCCGCGACAACTACAAGGCGGGCGAAGCTGTCACCGATGCCATTCTGACACCGATGCAGGTGGACGCACGGATCGTTCTCGCCGGACGCACAACCGATACGTCCGACCGGTTCGTGACCGGCGCAAACCGGGCGCAGTACGTAGATAAACGGAGCAACGCGCTCCGGATGGATGTGGCAAAGGGCATGCCGCTGACGATCTCCATGCTGTCCGTGGATGGCGGTTCGTACATCGAAATGAACATGGACGAAAAGAAGGTTGCCGTGACGGTGCCGATCAATTCCATCTCCGGCGTAACAGGAGACCTGAAGGCCGGATCCCGCATTAATGTCTACGCGTCAAATTACAAGAGCGACAATTCCACCACACTGATCTTTGAAAACATGCGTGTGCTGAGCGTATCCGGAGACGATGGCTCCATTTCCGCCGCTACGCTTGAAGTGACGCCGAAAGAATCACTGAAGCTGATCGAAGCGGCGAATCACTCATCCCTGTATTTCGGGCTGGTCAACGGATCCGGTTATCAGGCAACCGGCGAGGAAGACCTGACCTTCACGCCGGATGCGGAAACCTATACCGGGGATAACCAGTCCGAACAGCTGGCAGGGGGCGAGATTTCCAGCAGCGGCCATACGGATAACGATGTTACCGAAGAGACGACGGACAGCCAGACGGAGATTGCGGCTGGTGGCGGGGACGAAGAACAGACCGACACGGCAGATGCTTCCGCCCCGGCTTCTACGAGCAGTACCGGCGGAAACGCCGCGGCTGCCCAGACCGGCGATTCGAATGCTTCCGCTGCGGCACCGTCTGCGGCCAATCAGGAATGAGGGGATGAAATCAATGGAAAAAGTGCTGATACTGGATACCGACACCCTGTGGACGTCAGACATTGACAGCTGGCTGATGATCAACCCGTCTACGGAGTACGAATTCGTGACGGACAACCAGGTGGACCATGTCGCGGCTGAGGTCGAGCGGGAAAGGCCGGACCGTCTTGTGGTGGCGGCTTCCATCCTGCCGAGTTATGACAGCTGGGACTATGGTATTCCGGTAGCCTGTTATGCCCGCAGGAGTGCGGAGCTGGAACAGGCCTCCAAAGCCGGTGTGGACTGCTACGGCGTGGTCCGGAATGCAGCCGGGCTGATTCGTGCGATTGAGGACGGGTCCATTGTGACGATTTCAAATCCGAATCCGAAAAAAGCCGTTCCGGAAGCATCCCGTTCTGTGCAGGCGGATGCCCGCCCGGCGCAGGAGACCTCCCAGCTGGACACGGCCCGTTCGAAAAATCGTTCAGGGGGAACAGCAGGCCGGAAGGCGGATACGTCAGATCGTCCGAAACCGGCCCGGCCGCAGGAGAGGACGGACACACGCACTCTGGAACGGAAGACGGAAAGCCACCGTCCTGCCGCCCCGGTCAGCCGGTACGTGGACGATGAAGAGGAAAACAGGCGTGATCTGCGCAGACCGGTCCGGTCCCGTGCGGCATACACGGATGATCCGGATGATGAACCGGACAGACGTCCCGCACGTCCGGAGCGCCCTGTGCGTCCGGAACGCACAAGACCGTCCCGCTATGCGGATGAGCCGGATGAGACGGACGACCCGGACGAACGGGAAGCCCGGACGGAACGGGGAGAAGAACGCCGGCCGACGAGGAGACCGGAAGAACGCCGTTCTGCCGCGCCGAACCGGAACAATCCTGGCAGACGGATAGCGGCGCAGGAAAACCGTCCAGCCCGTTCCGCCTGTTATGCGGAGGGAGAAGAGGCCGATGACCAGTATGACCGTGCCGGAGACACGCGGCACCGTCCTGAGAGCCGCCATGACGAAGAGCGTTATGAAGGCCGGTACGCAGACGCGTACGATGACGAGGCGGAACCGGATGACGCGGCCGCCTATGATGACGGCCCGGCGGATTCCTATCAGGATGACGAAGGATACGGATCTGACTATGACGAGCCGGATGACAGGCCGGAGGTCCGGAACGGGCGGGCTGACAAAGCCCGTTTCGGACGGGAAGATCGGAAGAAGCAGACCCGCCTCAAAGCGGAAGTCGACCGGGACACCGGCCTCATGGCAGGGCGTGCCAAGGTGATTACAGTGTATTCGGCAAAAGGCGGCGTCGGTAAGACGACGATTGCATGCGAGCTGGCGACGTTCCTGTCCCTGACCTCACACGGAAGGAGCACATTTAAGGTCTGTATTGTGGATTACAACATCGATTACGGCGACGTGATGCATACGCTCGGATATGACGATCATAAGGTCACCATGACGACATGGGCAATGGACATCAAGGACCGGATCCGCGCCGGGGAAGACCCGGCGTCTATCCACTACAGCGAGGATGAAATTGCGGCCTATCTCCAGAGAAGTCCGGAGAGCGGGCTTTATGCGCTGCTGGCCCCGCTTTCCAATCAGGACAGTATGGAGATCGGAGAAGACGAACTTCGGGTCATGCTTCGTAATGTGGTCTATCACGGCGGCTTCGACTTCGTCGTGTGCGACACCGGTAATAACACCCGTGATTCTTCCATGGAAGCGGTAGAGCAGGCGGATGACGTGCTGCTGATCCTGACACAGAACTTCAATACCGCCAATGGGAACGACACGTTTCTCGGCATGATGGATGAAACCGAAGCCGATATGAGCAAATTCCATCTGGTCATCAACCAGGCACGTCCGGGACGGAACGTCGGTATCCCGGTCGAGGATCTGGAGGAGGCCTTTGAAAATCCCAGCACCGGACGGAAATACGACTGCTACTGTGTGATCCGGGACAGCGACGATGTCCGGGCGGCCAGCAACCTTCAGCGTCCGCTGGTTTTCCAGTCATCCAATGAGTTCACGAAACACATCGGCATGATCGCGTCGATTGAAATCGGGGATCGTTTTGTTTTGGAAGCGCCGAAGAAGAAGGGCCTGTTTGCACGGTTCTTCGGCCGTTAAAAGGAGGCGGACGGGATGCCGATTCTGGAAGAAAAATTAAGACGCCGCACGGCGGAACGGAAAGCCATTGAACAGAAGGTGCGGAATGAGCCGTTCAAGCCGACGCCTGAAGAACTGGAATATGCGCATCAGGTCATGGAGCGGATCTCGGACGAGTTCGCCCAGCCGATCGCCGCTCAGGGCATTGACGCCTTAAAGGAAGAGATTACCAAAGCGGTGAACTGTGCCTGCCTTGCGATTCCGGTCTCACGGGAAAGCCAGCTCCGGATTGCGCATACGGCGCTCAGCACGATGCTTGGGCTGGGGCCGATCCAGGAATACCTGGACGATCCGAAAGTCACGGAAATCGTCGTACAGCGTTACGACAATATCGTCGTGGAAAGGGCCGGCAAGATCCAGAAGGTGGACACCGTCTTCAGCAGCGAAGAACAGCTGAAGACGATCATCAACCGAATCGTACAGGGGGTCAACAGGCAGGTGACTATCACGACGCCGATTGTGGACGCCCGCTTAAAAGACGGGAGCCGCGTCAATGCGACCATCCCCCCGGTTTCCCCGGACGGATCGACTCTGACCATCCGGAAATTCAACCAGCGGGCGCTCACCGGAGAAGACTATCTGAATGCCGGTTCGCTCAGCAGAAAAATGCTTTATTTCCTCGAACGGTGTGTGACCGGACGGATCACGATTTTTGTGTCCGGCGGCACCGGAACGGGCAAGACGACGATGCTCAACATGCTGTCGCAGTTCGTGCCGCAGGACGAACTGATCATCACGATTGAGGATACGCTGGAATTAAAGCTGCAGCAGCCGAACGTCCGTCGTATGGAGGTTCGCCGGGCGTCTTCCCGTGACATGATGGATGTCGACCAGAACGCGCTTGTTAAGGCGGCCCTCCGGCAGAGACCGGACCGGATCATTCTCGGCGAGACCCGTGACGGTTCCATCGTTGATCTGATCTCCGCCATGTCCACCGGTCATGAAGGATCCATGAGCACGATCCATGCCAACAGCGCGCAGTCCATGTGCGATGTCCGCGTCCCGATCCTGTATTCCATGAACCCGGAAGCAAACTTCAGCGAGAAGTCCATAGCCCTGCAGCTGGCGGAAGCGATTCAGATCATCGTCCAGCTCTCCCGCCTGCCGGACGGGAGCCGGAAGGTGACGGAAATTGCATGGGTGAACGGGGTCAACAGCAGTTACAAAGTCAACTGCGTCGATCTGTTCCGATACAATATCGAGGAAAACCGCTTTGAGGCGACCGGCGTGGTGCCGGATGATCTGATCCGCCGGATCCGGATGCACGGTCTTGACTTCGATGAAAGCATCTTTGAAAAAGGCTCGTCCGGACCGGTCACGTCGCGGACTGTCCTGTAATCACGCGAGGGGAAAAGCGATGTTAAATCCATATCTGATTATCGGCCTGCTGGCCGCTGCGATTCTGCTGGCCGCTTTTTACATCATCGCCCGTGTCCATATGAAGCAGGCGCTGGTGTCGGCGGGAGACGACTGGATCACGGCCTATCTGAAATCGGTCCAGAAGAAACTCGGCGTCGCCGGAGGTGTGATGAAGGAGAGTACTTATCTGACAATCCTGTTGGTATCTCCGCTCGTCCTGTGCGGTCTGGGCCTTCTAATGGGCAATGTCCCGTTTGCGTTTGTCCTGATGGGATGCGGTTTTTTTCTGCCGAACGTCGCCCTGTCTTTTGTGGAGCATCAGGCCCGGAAAAAGTTCGAGGAGCGGTACGCGCGGGCACTCGACCAGATGAGTGCGTCTCTGCGGGCCGGATTCAGCATTGAAAAAGCGGTCAATGCCGTGGTGACATGTGAATTCGTCCATCCTTCCATGCGGAGACGGTATGCCAGGCTCAGCGCGGATCTCCAGATGGGCATCCCGGTGGCAGCGGCCTTCCACCGGTTTGCCGAAGGTACGGACAGTCAGGATGCTTACGATGTGGCACTGGCGATCGATGTGCAGAATGAAGTGGGCGGGCATGAGGCGGATGTCGTGGCGAGCATTGCCAACAACATCAAAACAAGGATTCAGCTCCGCAAGGAAGTCAGCAGCATCTTTGCTTCGACCTCGTCTATGGTATATGTGATGGACTTTATGCCGTACGCGGTGATGCTCGGTTTTATGGCACTCAGCTGGTCATATGTCCGCGTCTTCTTTTCAACGCCGACTTATCTGATCATCTTTGCTGCCTGCATGATCCTGCCCGGAGCTGGATCCGTGATCAACCACCGTCAGCTCCGGCATGTACGAAAGGGGGCATAATCCATGCGGAATCAAGCCGTTGTCGTGGCCATTCTCATAGGTCTTTCTGTTTTTCTGGCGATTATCCTGATCGCGGCTTTCGCTTACGGACGGGCGCGGAAGAAAACGCGGTCGGGGCAGGAGGATCCGGACGACTGGCTGTTCGGGCACTTCAGTGAAAAGCTGTACGGCGCTCTTTTTCCGGATAAGGATCCGGACGAGGCAGCCGCCTTTGTAGGGGTCGATATGGAACGGTACTACCGCAGCTGCGCGCTGACGAAAACGACGCCGAATCCGAAGGGACTCGTGATGGACTATATCTACGGCATCCTGCTTCTGGCAGGCTGTCTCATGCTCAGCCTGACCGTGTCCTTTGCCTTTCTGTTTGCCGGGCTGTCCGCGTTCCTCTATCTGGCGGTCTACCGTCAGCATGCGCTTGATGCCAGAGCGGAGGAAATGCGGTCGGAGATGGCGGATGAGCTTCCCCGGTTCCTGGATCTGCTGCAGGCGGAGCTGTCGGTCGGGCTTCCCATTGATAATGCGATCTATATTCTCTGCACCCGCATGCAGGACTCGCTTCTGGCGCGTGAGTTTCTGGAAGCCATGAACACCATGAAGCTTGGAGTCAGCGACTGGGCGGCGGCGCTTACGAGCATGTCGGAGAAGTATGATATCGATACACTGAGCGATTTTATTCTGAACGTGACCACAGCGTATCGGAATGGCGTGAACATTCTGGATACGGTCACGCGGAAGACAGCGGATATTAAGCAGACGCACCTCCTGCGGGTTAAGGAGCAGGCTGGCAAAACGACCAACTCGATTCTGCTTCCGATCACCGTGTTTCAGCTGATGCCGATGATCGTGTACCTGATCGTACCGGCTCTGTCGGAAATCCAGAATGGCCTGATGTGAGGAGGGGCGGATGATGTCTTCGGCAGCATGGATTTTACTGTTCGCTTTCCTTGCCATGGCCTCGGCAGCGGATATCCGTTTCCGGCGTATTCCGAACGGGCTGGTCTTCCCCGGCATGGCGGCGGGTTTCCTTCTGACATGGAGTGGCTTCCCCGATTTTGGCTGGAAGCTGCTCATGATCCTGTTTCTCTATTTCTTCGGCATGCTTGGGCTGATGGGAATGGGGGATCTCAAACTCTGGATGATGGAAGCTGCGTTCGTTGGGGCCGCCCGGAGTACGCTTTCGGTCCTGTTTGCCTCGCTTTTCCTGATGGCAGGGGCCTTTATCCGGCACCGAAAGGAAGCGGTCTTCATTACGCAGGCGACGCTTCAACAGCTTCGGACGCATACATGGAGCAGACTGGAACAGACATCCTACCCGTTTGCGCCGTATATGGCGGCAGGTATGGCGTGTGTGTTTCTTTTAGTAAAAACAGGCAGAGCATAAGGAGGCGCAATGGTTCGACACAAAGAGGCACGGACGAAGCCGGCACGATGGGAGAAGGCAGCCGGGGAGATGCTGTCATGGGCTTTTTCTCTTGTCGGCATGCTTTTCCTGATGATGATCGTCATTGGGTGTATCGTACTGGATCATCACCTGCAGGATCTTGATACGGTTTCGCAGCGGATTGCCCGGGACGTGGTGGTCTGCAACAGCCTGACGGAAGCGCAGAAACAGGCGGAGATGGAAGCCAAAAAGCTGATGCCGAAAACCCCGGTCGTGCGGAACGTGAAGGCATATGTCCAGTACGCACCCGGCAGCGAAAAGAAATGGAAGAAGGGGAATTACCTGTTCGTCACGGTTTCGGTCAGGCTGCGGAGCGGCCTGCCGGCTGTATCCGGCACGCATGAAAATTCCACGATGACGATGATCGAGCATATCAAAGACGATCAGGCCGCGCAGGACGCGATCAAAAAACTGGCGGAGGCTGACTACACGCCGGCCGGCGATGCGGACCAGAAGACGGCGGCCAGTCAAAGGCAGGCCGTCAATTCGCAGGTGACCATCAGTCAGTTTCTGGCGGCCGCGAACAATGTAGCGGACCAGGGACGAAAAGAGGGATGGCAGTGGGATGGCAGGACAATGTCCTGCGGCCGATATGTCGGGACCGTCTTAAAGTCACTCGGGATGACCGGTTTTAAGCCAGCTGACATGTACTCCGGCAACCTGGACCGGTATCTTGCCAAACATCATTATGCCTGTGAGAAGGGAATAGCAGGAAAAGACAGCGTAGCCGACAGCATTCAGGCGGGTTCGATCGTGATCGTCTGCAATGAGAAAGGTGAGCCGAACCATTCTTTCATTGCGAACAGCAGGGCGACGTATAAAAACGGCGTGTACCACATGGATGTTTACGATTTTGGCAGTACCTCCCTGATCCGGCAGGAACAGCCGCTTCGAGACTATTCGCATGAACACATTAAAGGTCACGAAATCCATGTCTACAATCCTTTTACCGGAAGCGATCCCACACGGCTGACCGGAAAGGCGGAATACAAATATGCGGAGGCGATGCGGAATGGATCATAAAGAGAAGACAGAGGAGGCGCTTCGTCCCCGCGTCGCCCGCAGCCGTTTGAAGAAGCGTCACCGGGAGAGATGGGAGAGGGGATCCGGCATTATGGTGCTGGGTGTCTGGCTGATCCTGGCTGTGCTGATTTTGTTTATCATGTTCGCGGCCAAGTTTAAGATTAACCAGAACTACATCGACGTCCAGAACGCGGTCGATACGATTGCGGACGGCACGGCGTTTTATATGGCGTCTCAGGCTGTCGATGACGCGCCGGCCTATCTGCAGGCGAGACGGAAAGCTGACGATCTGAACCGTCAGGTGAAGGAACAGCTCGGGATCAACCTTGATAAGATGACGCTGGATCAGAACGGTGTGACAAAGGATATGACCGCCGTGGTGACGGGGACATGGAAGAAGGACTATCTGTTCATGCCCTCTCTTGCCGGAACGACGCAGACGTATACGGCCCGGAGGAAAGCCGCAACGACCTGGCAGGTTACGACGGCATATCTCGACTGGATGACGAAGGCGTCGGCGGATAATGCGCATGTTGGGTACAGCCAGTTCGAGAGGATGTATAAATACAATCCGACGCCGGGGCGCTGGGATGTGGACTGCTCTTCCTTCGTCTCCTACGCCCTGCTTGAGACGGGCTATTTCAAGCCGGATCCGAACCTGCCGTACTCGACGCATGGTGATCTGCAGCAGGCTCTGTCCGCAAACGGGTTTATGCTGCTCCCGCGAGGAACGGCGACGAATCTGTCCCTGCTCCGCCCCGGAGACATTGTCATTCATGAAGGCCACGTTACGACCTATTACGGAAATGGACTGGAAATTGCCGCTCACGGCGCCGTAGGCGGAGGCAAGGATGACGGGATGGGGGGAGACCAGATCGCCGGTACATCTTCGACCAGTCCGTATGGCGGGGAGGTCGGCATTACAACGTATCATCCTGAAAAACACGGAGGCGACTGGGATGTGTACCGATATCGCGGTTGAAAACAGAAAATCCCGCTGGGAACGCGGGTCCGGTGAATTTGTCTCGTTCGCGATTGTCGTGGTCGTGCTCTGCTGGCTCTGCATGCAGATCATTGCGTTTATGGAATACCAGTACGCACTGAACAATCTGACGAAAGCGGTGACGGTGACGGGGCGCTGCACGGCGATTCAGGAGACAGAGAAGAAAGCGGAGACGTTTGCGGAAAAGGTCGCGAAGGAAGCGGCCACGAATACCCATCTCAGCAAAGTCAGAACGAAACTGAAGACGGTGGAATATGTGAAGGAGAACGAGGGGAAGTGGGGCCCGGGCAATCTGGTCAAAGTGACCGTATCGGCTCACGTCAGGACGCTGAGCCCTCTGTTTCACGGCCAGACGCTTCAACGGTCCGTCCTTGTCACAATCGAGGGGGATCTTCTGATCAAAGGTCTTACGAATCGGGCGGCACGGGTGCTGATGAATATGATCAAGGGGGTTGAGTCCGGCGGCCAGGTGTACGGACAGGGCGACTATTCTAACTACACCAATCCGTATGCGAACACAGGGAATGAACATTACATCACGCTTGGCGCGTACCAGAATTACGGCGAAGAAGCGTGCGAACTGCTGCGGAGGACCCTGGCTGCTGGCATGACGGCGTCTCCTGAGCTGACGAACGTCGTGAACCGTGGAGACCTGTCGGCCCTTAGCTCCGGGGCCTATCAGAGCGAGATCGTGTCCCTGATCTCATCGCCTACGGGTAGAGAAGTGCAGGATGAGTATTTCGGATATCTAATGAACAATTACGTCAATCACTGCATGACGAACTTCACGCGTGACACCCGGGCCATCCTCATCTACTGTGAAGTCGCGCATCTGGGCGGCGAAAATGCGGCCGTGCGCGTCTTCCGGGAAGCAAGAGGAGATTACAGCCGGGAGGGCCTGTCCCGCGTGCTTTTGTCCGGCGCACCCGGCACCAAAGTTGAATCCGCCCTGTTCCGGTCCCGTCATCAGTGCTGCCTGGAATGGGCATGGCAATATCTCCATTGAGTCCTGCCTGCTTTGTGTTCCCTTTTCCGCCCCGGCAGGCCAACAGGAAACTTCCGACGCAGAACTTCTTTTTCTCCGAAATCTTCATTTTACGGATCTTCCTGCATATTAAATGCGTCGGAGTCATGAAAAAGATCAGATCAGTAAATCCGCAAGGAAAGGGGTTTCTATGAAAACACTCAGAAACTATACAAAGACCTTCCTCCATGAAGAGGAAGGCATGGAACTGCTTCAGCTTGTGATCGTGGTGGTCATCACGGTCGCCCTGATGGGTGTTGTGTTCACACTCAAGAACACCATCCAGACCAATATGAGCGACGCCAATGACCTTGCCAATAATACGCTGCAGAACGCGCTGGCGAAGGCGCAGAGCGATGCCACGATCAAATGAATAGGACCCGAGAAATGGTTTGTGCCTTTTGGACGGAAGAGGACGGTGTGGAGCTGCTTCAGCTTTTGATTGTCGTTGTCGTGACCGTCGCGGTCATGGCCGCTGTCTTCTCGCTGCAGGCTTCCTTCCGTTCGAATCTGCGGGAGGCGGGCATAATGACAGGAGGCCGTCTGGCAGACGCGCTTTCGACGGCACAAAAGGGTGCGGGATCATAATATCTGCAAACAGGAGGAATAGCCATGTCCAGATACGCAAAAAAGTTTTTGACAGAGGAGAGCGGGATGGAATTTCTCCAGTTTGCGATCATCATCGCGATTACCGCTTCTCTGGCTGCGCTCATGATGCAGCTCCGGAATACAGCCGGAGACGCCATTACCAAAGCAAACCAGCGGGCGTCTATTGAATTTACGAACAGCACGAACAGTAAAGGAAATTACTAAATAAGGGGTTGGTTTTGCAGGCGGCACGGCGTCGGAGGAGCCCGGCGGCTGTGCCGTCTGCTGTCTAATGAGAAGGAGGCCCGTCGTCCGGACGGGGAAGAGACATGCGGAAACGAAATTTGCTTGTTTACTGCCTGATTGCGGCGATGGCGGCTCAGCCTGCCGCGACGGCGTGGGCGACCACCGTCGGCCCAAATGACGTCCTGATCTCGGACGACCGGCTCTCAAACGAAGGCCGTAAAACCGGGATTGAGACGTATATCACCGGCAGTGAGTCTACAACCGAAAGCGTCATCAGCGGAAGCGAAGGCGGGAAATCGACTACAACGGAAACGGGCGGAAAGGTAGTGGGTGTGCCTGACGGTCAGAGCGGAACCGGTTCATCGACAGGAGACGGATCCGGCTATTCCTCTGACGGTCAGAACGGCACAGACGGATCGGGCTATAACAGCAGCGGCGGGTATTCGTCAGGCGGCAGCACGACAGGTCACTCTTCCGGTACAAAAACGGGAGGAAGCCATGCCCATAACGGAGAGTCGCCGACAAAACGGGCGCAGGAAATTCAGACCCTGATCGATAACCGCATGAAGAGCTGGATGAAGGAAAGCCTGTCCAAAAACAACCAGTCTGTTCTGAAAGGCTACTATAACCAGAACGGGGTTTACGGCCCTGCTCAGACGACCGTCGGCACGATCACCAAAACGCATGACGAACTGATCCCAACGGTACGGGATCTCAAGGACTACTACGAGACGCTGGGATATGAGTACATTACCAACAGTACGGATAATCTGGAGAATTATCTGAACGCCTGCAAGATACTCGGTGAAGAACCAATGTTTGGTCTTGGGTGGAATGATGAGTCTCTTGACTGGGCCAACACAGGAGATAACACTGCAGGGGAAGACGTCGATCAGCAGGATTTCACGGATGATCAGCAGACCGTTGATCCGGCTCTGATGAATGAACTGGGGCTGCTGAATTACCGGATTCAGAAGGGAATTGATTCCATTTTTTCCGTATGGAAAGATTTTGAAAACAATCACAGGCAAAAGAGTACTTATAAGGTGGCTTATTCTTACAAGCCTACAAACGATTTTAATAAAGTCATGGGGTATCGTCCATGGGATACGCTGGGTGCAGCTTTTCAACAGGACTGGAAAAAGATGCAGCGCTATGACGTCAACGGAGATGGATGGCTCAATGCAGAAGATGATGGATTTGCCAGAATTGAAACAGAACTGGAAGGCGGACACTTCTTCAAAACATCTGAAACGACAAGAGTAAAAGGATATCTGGATCCGCAGGGCAAATGGCATAAAGGGGAGATCCCGAAGGATGCGCAGAAAAGCGATTCTTCTGCCAATGCAGACAACGATCAAAACTATGATGACGCTGTTGAAAAGGCAGGCGAGGAAGCTGGATGGAGCGACAGCAGTTCGGATGATTCCTCTTACGGCGGAAACGGATCGGCTGACGGATACGGAACAGGCGATGGATCCGGTACGGGAAATGGCGGCGGATCATCCGATGGAAGCGGTTCGGCCGGAGGCGGCTGGACAGACGGCAGCTTAGGTGTCGTCGATCCTTCCGTTCCGTTCTCATGGGCAGAGTTTGGCGGTGAAAACGGAGCATATGGTACACAGGACGATATCAACAAGCTGAACGACCGCTGGAAGCAGGAGCTTGACAATCTGCGGAAAGGCGGCTATTCGAACGCATCCTCCATTCAGGATATCACCGGCCAGTCCATGCCGCAGATCCTGTCATCGGTAGCCAGCAAATGGGGCAGTACAGCCGATACCATGCAGGAAGACTTAAAACGCGGCTTCCGGAAAGACCTGTTCGGCGGGAACGGCTTTGCCGATACCACTTCATGGGGAGGACGTTTTACCGGCATGCTCAAATTCCTTGCCAACAGTTCGTCCTCTGATACATACTCCTTCACCGTAGTCGATGAGGTCGTTCTGAACGGCGCACAGGAACAGGTTCTGCATATCGATGATTACACGTCTGACAAGACCCGCTACTATCTGGAAGTCGACGGCAAGATCTCGAATAAAGCAGCGGATATCTACACGTCGACCCATCAGCTGATCGCCGCCAACCTGCCGTCAGGTCATACGTACCGTCTGATTCCGGCACAGTTGGTCAAATACACGGCTGAGTATACGGCGACGCTGATCCATCATGAGTATCTGATTGATTCGACGACCGGCGTCCGCCTTGCATCTGACGAGCAGACACTGACGCAATCCGAGGGGACTGTCCAGCATACCGGATGGCTCAAATACAACCGAAGCGAAGCGATTACGGTAAACGATGACCTTGGCAAACCGGACAGTGAGACGCCGATGACGGAACGGTTGCAGTAAGGAGGACATGCATGAGAAAAATGAAATGGCTCTGGCTTCTGCTCCTTATCCTGGCGGTTCTGGCGGCATGCCTTCATTTTAACAGCCAGCCGGATCAGACGGATGATGTGATGTCGACGGAAACTCTCTCGCAGACCAGTTCCGTCACGAGTGATCCGAAAGAGACGGATTCCTCGCTTGAGTCATATGTCGATCCGTCTGAACAGGACACGTCTCAGGAAGAGCCGATCCCGGAACACGATATCGTCTGCAAGGCAGACGGCCTTTCGGAAGCGGATCAGGAAACCATGCGGGCAGATGTGGAAAAGGCTGTCACGGCCTACATGCAGACCGTTTATACGATGGATACCGGAACAGCCAACTACACGCATAAGATCAACCAGATGTTTCAGCCGAGCCAGCTCGACACCTATGAAGAACTGGATACGTATTTCACGCTGAACCAGCTGAACACAACCGCTTCCTTCGAGGACTGCCACATCGAGCAGACGATCTTGAAATACAGCTCCACCGAGAAAAAGTATCTGGCGTGTGTGACAGGATATACGACCGCGACGATCCAGAATGACAAACTGGCGAAAGACCGCTACGTGACCTACTTCGTCGCTAACCTGATGAAGACGGATGACGGATGGAAATTCCTGACCATGCATCAGAGCCTTGTTTACAAGGCAGACGGATTCCGCATGGTTTATGCCGACTGTACCCATACCCGCTTTACGCTTTACGGGACGCAGGTGCTGTGCTGGGATTTTGTCAATCCGATCGGATTCCTTACGAACTATCAGAAAGTCGGGTGAAGAAGGAGGGGCGAAGCATGCGCTATCATCGTCGGTGGAGAAAAGATAAGGACGTCTGGATGATGGTGATCGCAGGCATCGCCATTTTGTCCGGCGTCTTTGCCATGATCGGACAGAAGCAGCAGGACACAACCCTGCCAGTCTATCAGGAAACGGATCAGGTGAGCACGGAAAACCGGACGTCCAGCAGTGAGGCGCCGCTCAAGACGGACGTCTACAATGACGACAAGGCCGGTTTTTCCCTTCTGGTTCCGGCAGACTGGACAAGGGTCACAAAAAGCGGGTATCCGACCTTCATCCAGAAGGAGACCGGCGCATCTGTCAGCATCGAGACGCGGGACTATGATCCGACCGTGAACACGGCGGACGAGAGCAGCTTATCCGCTGCCGCCGCGCAGGCAGGCTATACCATGGTCGGCTTCACCAAACCGTCCGGCTCGCATTATGAAGTGCTGTATCAGGGTACGTCAGGTGGGGAGACCTATGACTATATCGAGGAGGTATACTGGACGGCCTCCCATACCGTCATGCTGTACGGAACACTTCCGGACGCCGCTTATGCCGACGTGCATCCGTATTTCGAGAAAATGGTTTCTTCGTTCGCGTGGAGTGCGGATGACGCTATCCCGAATGGCTATCATATCTCGTACCTGTCTGACGCCGGATTCCAGATCGGCATCCCGGACAACTGGACGGAAGCGGTGTCCGGTTCGTCCTATGTCGCGCAGGACAGCCAGTCCACGGCCGCGCTCACGCTCAGCATGTCGGAGTCCGGCCAGTATCTCGATTCTATGACGGCGACGGATATGGTCCAGCTGGTCCGGGGATCACGCGAGTCGTTCCTGTTCGGATCGTTTGAGACGTCGCATACGCTGGCACATTCTATTTCAACCTATATCGAGAACGATGTTCAGTACACCGACAACTGCTACCTTTCTTCGGACGGTCAGTACCTCTATCTCATCGACTTTACCTATGAGAAAGGCACAATTGCGGATTCCCTGCCGGAAACCTGCCTGTCCCTGTTCCGGTCCTTCCATACGACAGATACCTCAACTGTGGACAGCGTCGAAAGCAGCGGCATGCTGGCAGCGCAGGAAGGGATTCAAAACGGCACGAATCAGGCCGCTTCTTCCGGCACCACATCGGGACCGGCGGATGACGCGGCGTTTCAGAACCAGGCGGCGTCAGCGGCCCAGTATCCGAGCGCATACGGGCGCTCGCCCATGGATGTCCTGAACGGAAACACCGGCACCCAGAGCGGCGGGTGAGCCTCCTCGCAAAACGCTTTCTGACCTCCCGGCCGTATGGGCCGGGAGGTTTTTGCGTCTTTTTCCGGTTTTCTCCGCCGTGCCAGAGTTGCGGCCTGTCCGTCATATTTGAAGAAGAAAAAAGCGACGCATCGCTCTGTCTGCTCATCGTCAGCAATCGCAGGCAGAGTGCTGCGATCTGGGCGGGAGGGTCGTTTTAATCTGCCGGAGCGATATTTTGCGGAGGTGCAAAGATGCTTGTTTTTACGGACGATATGGAAAACCTGATCCGGGATGCGGTTGAGCATCAGACCAGTTTGACGATTGATATAGGCGATCATATGCAGCTGGCGTTTTATCCGGACCCTCATGGAGAAGCGGATGCGGTGTATGCACTTGCCGACCTGAACCAGAACAGCCCTGCGGAGATTCCTGTTTCTGCCGGACAGATGGACCATGCGCTGCAGGAGATTGCCCGCACCATCGGGGAGAAAATGGTACTGAGTGCCAATATCCTGAACAACGGCACGGTAGATGGAGGAGTTGAACCGGTCGTGTCCTATAAGCAGACACAGGACGGCATCACGACCAGAGGCACCGTTTCGTCTTTTACACCGGACAGCCTTTTAAGTACGGCTATGAGCAATCTGTTCATCGACGGCACCTTAAAGCCTGCCATGTTCCGGCCGGACAGTATGCCGGACTGCCTTTTGAAGGTAGAAAGCGTTCCGGGACGGCTCCCCGAAGGACAGGTCGTGCTTGTCCGCCAGGATGACCCGGATCATGTGATCGCGGCGACGCCTCCGATGGAGATCTCGTGGACATCCGGGATCCCGGCGGTGAAGGATTCCTCTCCGATCCGTACCTTTCTGGAAAACCGCGGCATTGAGAATTTCAGCGGCGTGGTACAGCCGGAGCTGGCAGGCGTCGTGCCGCACCGTCTGGATCAGTCTCCCGATGGACAGGCCATTCTGTTTTTTGAAAAAGATGAGCTGCATGCCCGTGTCGATACGGGGGACACGACAAGGCAGCCGGATCCGGCAGAAGCGGATCCGGTCCACATGGATGCAGCAGAGTGGGACGAGGCACCGATGCAGGACGAGGCGGCAGACTGGCCCGCAGACGAATGGTTTCCCGAAGAGGAAGAGGGCCGTCCTTACGAAGAGGACGCTTTTCCTCCCGTGGCGGAATGGGACGAGAGTGCAAACCGTGCGGATTTTGCGGATGATTCGGACAATCCGGATCAGATGATGAATCCGGGAGAACCGGAAGAACCGGTTTTGACGGATATGGAAAGGGCAGACATGGGCGGCATGGAAGAGGTTCCGGAGGATGACGACGGATACATGACGGAGGAAGAACATGACGCCGAAGCGGAATCCATTTTGAGAAATGCGGATCCGGAAGAGGCGGCGATCTCCCAGGCAGAGTGGGAGAGGCGCGAGCAGGCCATGAAGATTGAAGAAGAAATCGAGAGCCAGAAGTCGGAAGGGTCTGATGATATCGTCTGGGGTTCGGATGATGCCGCCGGCGATCCGTCTTCTTCTGTTATTCGGCATGAGGAATGGGAAGAAGGGGATTCGGACAGATGGTTCGAGGTTCCTCCGGAAAATCATGCGGTGAATGAAGTGGTCCGTAATCAGATTGGCGGATGGCAGGAGGCCCAGGCCGTCATTGAAAAAACCGGTCTGTCCCGTGCCAGCGTGTCGATTGATCATGAGACCTGGCGGGTCAGAACGGAAGCAGGACCGGAAGCTCCTTCCCTGACAAGCGGAACATTTGTTCCGGCCAGTATCCGGACGGATTTCAGCGAAAAAGACGTGGAGACCATCCGACACCTTTCCGCTGACGGTATGCGTTTTGACCAGAATAGCAGACCCAATCTGTTCGGTACCTTTCTCGGGGTGGATCTGTTCGCAAAACATTTCGTGATCGGCGGCAGCACTTACGACGTGACGGGTAAGGACATCGAACGGATTGCGGGACATGTCCCGACGGAAGCATATCGCAATCCCGACCAGGTATATCACCTGACTGCGGGCGCGCTGGCCAAAGCGTCCGGTCTTGACCAATCCGAGGTCATCAGCCGGTTTGCAGATTTCGGCACGCCTAACGTGTCCTGGAATTCGGTCGAGAAATTTATTCCGCATACTTTCCACAATCCGATGGATGCGTGCAGAGACAACCTCGTTCCTGGCACGGCGGCGCTGCATATATGGAAAGCAGATGAAAAAGACCGGGTGTTCGTCGGCCAGAAAGAGGACGGTGCCGTCATTCGGGAAGCTCCGGTTCGTGTGGTCGAGTTGAGTTATCAGGAAAAAGACGGTGCCTGGCGTTCCTTTGTGAAGCTGGTGGATCCGTCCGGCCGGCTGCTGACGACAGACGGGCTGTCCGATTTTTCGATTCCGGAATTAGACCGGACGAGGGAGCTGGGAGAAGGCGGCCGCGTCAACACCCGTCTTGAGCAGGACGTCATGCGGGGTATTGACCGCTTTGACCATAAAATGACGGAAGTGGTAGCCGATCAGCGTGACCGGCTGGCGGTTGAGCGCAGAGATATGACGGAAGATTTGTCTCCGATCCGGACGATTTATGCCAAATCCCTTCCGGGGTTATGGAGGTTCCGGGATGAGTCTGTCCTGCCGTCCGATTCTCCGCTTCGTACTCTGAGCGGCATTCTGGAACGGCTTCAGGGAAAAGATCTGGAAAACTGGACGGACCAGGAAAAACAGGACCTGACGTCCGCGGCCCGTACGTGGACGGGAACCGTACTCGGATCCGGCGTGGAAGAACGGAAATATGTGATCGATGCGGCATATCACGTCGGGCAGCGCCTGAACGAGTCCATTTCGCAGTGTGACCGCTCTAGCGAAAGGCTCCACGACTTTCTGAAGAACCAGGCAACATCCGTGGCAAAAGATGATCCGCATGCAGCGGACTATACGCCGGTCAGCCGGCTTGCCCGTCTGGCGTATGATGTCGTACACAATCCGGCTCCCGCGGCAGCGGCTTTCATGCATCATGACGAATTTGACGTGTTGAAATATGCTGCGGACGTCCCGTCAGGAGGAAAGCAGGGCGTTGAACAATCCGGGACTGCGGTTCCGCATGTATCGTATCTGGACCGCTGCGACCGCATCACGCAGGAATTTATATTTGGTATTGATAATGACCACAGAAGGGATGGAGACGGCAACAGGATTGAAACCGGCATTCAGGACGAACTGGCGGTAGACGAACGTGGCGAACTGTTCTCGACACAGGCTGCTCCGGGCGCTCATGTGGAGCTTCCTCATTCCTGCATGCGGGAAGAGTATATCCCCGGAGGCTACAGGGGGTTATGGAATGACGAGCCCAAGGGGGCGATTGCGGACGCTCTGGCCGCTTTTTCCCATGCGCCCCAACTGGAAAGCCGTTATTACCAGTACGGCCCAGAAGAAAAGGACCGCCTGATCTATGAGCCCAAATATGGCACGAAGCCGCCCGCGGGCATGTCTTTCAAAGAGTATATGGCAGAGGAAGTTACGGGCAGCCAGCGCGCTTTCGCGCTTTATGCGGATGGGCGGTCAGATGGGGAACAGCTGTATCACAATCTGGGAGAATATGCGCCTGACCAGGGCGGTGGTCTGGCCCACTTTGTGCACACGATTCCGGATCTCGTCCGGGGCTTTATCCGGCTTGTGTGTGACCGTCCGGATTTTGACCCGACGGCTGTAAGCGCCAAGGATCTGAAAATACAGGCCGCACGGCACCCATGGCTGAACCCGATTGTATGGGATCCTGATCCGGAGATTGATCCGGCCGCGAAGGATGCAGAAAGGGCGGACCGTCCGGTGCCCGGTCCGGCCGACGATCTGACCGCTGATCCGACACGGGAGGGGGATGCAGCGGTTGAGAAGAAGCCGGAACGGGATGTATCGTCCGGCAAGGGGGCTGTGGACGCGGAACGGGCGCATACGAACGAATCGGACGTCCGTCCAAATCCGGCGGACACGGAAACGGGCCAAACCGGGCAGGTCGATACAGATCGCCATGAGGCAAACCGGACGGAGAAGCACGGGCAGGCAGGAAATCCGGATCGCGGCCATGACCGGACGGATCCGCGCGACGTAGACGCGCCAGATGCCCCAGAGGATGCTTCCCATGATAAGGACGCCGATTCCGATCATGCCGGACGGCATGACGACGAACTGATTGACGGACACAGGGTTCGGGAGTATACGGGCGGCGATAAGAACATCTCATCCGAATATATTACACAGCTCCATGTGAAGCTGAACCCGACCGTCGGGATTGAGCTGCCGGAGGAAGACAAGAACGCGCTCCGCACGGAAGCGGAACAGGAACTCCGCATCGATGTGGCAAATGGCCTGTCTGACGCCGAAGTAAAGGAACTGATGGACAAGCGGTCGGACGCCGTCCGGGACGAGATCGGGAAAGCGGCGGACGGAATCGAAAGGGGCGGCGACACTTACGCCCTCCAGCAGACCATCCGGGATCCGATTGTGCGCGACATTCTGGCCCGCGTTGAAAAGGCGGATCATGTGCCGCAGGGACAGACAGAGAGGCGGGCACAGATCCGCGCCGACGTTGAAAAAGAGATGGGCGGCATGCAGAACATCATGAAAGACGTTCTCAATGCCAACATCCCCGGCGGGATCGGCCATCGCGTCCAGCAGCGTTACGGGCAGAAGCTGTTTGCGGCCAGAGAAAACGCGCCTGGAGGCATCATTGAGGTGCGGGACAGGGAAACACTGCGTGCGGATGCCATCGAAGAGGTTGCCAGGGAAGAAACGGATGCGCGCTGCGCCAAAGCGGAACCATGGCGGGCGCAGGTGGCAGCCGAACTCCGGAACTTTGCAAACGCCCCCTTCTCCCCCGGCCTTCGTGACTGGATTGAACGGGAAGAAAAAAGAGCGTATGCCGATGCCCATATCAAAAAGGAGGACATTGACGCCCGCTATCAGGATAAGGTAAAGGAAGCCACGGCCAAACTGGATCTGGAACGGGGGGACTCGACCCGGTACAGAGGCGTCCGAATCAGCGGAGCCGGGATGCGGGACATTGAACGCCGTGCGGAAGCAAAGGCGAACCAGAACCTGGCAGCCGCAAGACACGCGGATCCTGGCATGACGCGGGAACGCCTCATCGGACGCTATAAAACCGAGATGGCTGCGGAGAAAAAGGAAATGCTGGCAGACATCCGGGCACGCATGATAGCCGAAACAAGGCACATGGATGTGTATAAGAACAATCTGTCGCCGTATGAGCTTAACCTCAACATCTCTTATGGCCGCCATAACCTGAACCTGACGCGCCTTGCCAAACAGTATCAGGATCTGGGCGGGTACGTCGGGAAGAACTCGTTTATTGAAAAAGGCGTGACGGACGCAGATATCAGGCATGCGGACCAGGAATACAAGATGACGGATGCGTTCTATACGGTCTTCTGCAACCTGCGCACCTATTTCAGAGGCGGGTACAAAGCGGGCCAGGATCCGGTCGGCACAGCCCGTGCTGACCGCGTTGATCGAACGGACCGGACAGATCGGAGCGATCGGGCAGGCCGCGATGCCGCTCCGGAACAGGATGATTTTGACCGTGCTGTCCGTGACGACCGTTCCGATTCGGTCCGTCCGGAACAGAACCATGACGACATCGCCCTGCAGGCTCTTGTGCGGGGCTTTGACCCGCCGCGGCCTGATCCGGTTTCGGCGGACCGGGATTCTGCGGATGGGCGTGAGCATGACCCGATGGAAAAACCGGTGGTCGCGGATCCGGTCGGCTATTCGGAGCGTGATCCGGTTGACCGGACAGAAAGGGGCACGGCGGACAAGCCGGCAGAGGACTCCGTCGACCGGGGCGGAAAAGACCAGACTGACCGGGACGGACAGAACCGGGAAGCCGCCGCTCAGGATGCCACGCCGGAAACAGCCAAAGACAGGGCAGACGAAGCGGAATCCGGCATAGCCGCAGAGGAGGGCCGCGAAGGACAGAGGGACGGGGCTGATAAGCCGGAAGAGATGGATTCTTCTGATGCCGGGAAACGGGAAGCCAGTGCGGAAGCGGTGGCAGACCTGGATGATACGGGTTCGGACAAGGCGGATCGGAATGAGACGGATCAAAACGGACCCGATCAGGAGACTTTTTCGCAGAATGCAACGGATCGTCATGCGGTCCGGCAGGATCAGGAGAAACAGGACAGACCGCGGGAACAGGACGCGCAGGCGGCTGCTTCTGACATCGGGACAGAGGATGGGAAAGCGGATAAGGCGGATCGCGACCATCCGCAGGCTGCCGATGCTCTGGTCAGCCGTGACGGACAGGGCGAGCCGGTTGAAGAAAAGGAGGCCGTGGAGCAGCCGGATCTTTCCGATAAGCCGGACGAATGCCCGACAGAAAACGACAAGAAAGAAGCCGCCATCTCTGCCGATTCAGATGCCCGGACGAAACGTGATGGCCGGGACCAGCCGGACCGGAGTGAGCGCAATATGCCGGTCCGGGAAGCAAAGCCGGATGAAGCGGACCGCGAGCCTGTAGACAGAGCGGCACAGCTGAAAACGGAGCAGGCCGAAACGAACCGTGATCGTGACGCGGCGGCAACAGATGAATCGTCCGTTGATGTGGAACCGAAACTGCATGATGCGGCACAGGATGACTCAGCCGGGCAGGCGGCGACAACGGAAGAATCCTCCATGACATCCGAAGAAAAGGATCCGACAGCGGAAGCCGCTGTGCTGGGCGTCGAGACGGAGCAGCAGGAGGCGCAGAGGCAGGAAAAGGATTCGTCCCGGCAGGAAGCCATAGCGGACAAAGCGGAAACCGTGCCGCGGGCTGATACGGAAATGAAGGTTGATGCGGCGGCTGCCTATGGCGCATCCGCACCCGTGCGGCCGGATACCGATCATACCGATCAAGAGGAGGGCGAGGCAAAAGCAGCCAGGGAAACGGTTGACGGGAAAAGCGGTCGTGAAACGGATCGTCCGGATGCATCGGCGGAGCATGACAGTACGGTCCGCGACCTCATGGAGGAGGCCGATCCGGACGAAACGGCGGGGGATGCGGCTGCGGCGATCCTGCCCGCCTCAACCGTGACACTGTACGATGTGCAGGACCTGGCAAACGGCGTTGTCGGAGGAACGGAAGAAAGCGGGGATTTGCTGAGAGCGATTGTAGACGGAGTGGAATCGGGAACGTTCAGTCAGGATGACGCGGTCAGTACGGTCGGGGCCGTGATCCATGACGCCATGAACAGCGGCGATGGCCGGCAGATGGAGGGCGCGTCCTTTCTCGGCCATGAATGCGTGGTCTCGGGTGGTATGGATCAGGATCAGCTGATGGAGGCTTCCGATCTGGTCGAAGCACAGGCCTATGTGTTCAATCAGCATCTGGAGACGCAGATTGATGCCGGAGACATTCCGTCCGCCGGACGATCCGATTCATCTTCCGGCAACCTTGGATCCTTCCTGTCCGGAGCCGCCGTCGGTGCGACCACGACGATTATGGCGGTCATGCTGGCATTCGGGAACCCGGACGAACCCGTTTCATCGCTTCCGACGGCGGGGCAGTTTGAATCCAGTACGCTTTCCGATGCCGCAGCAGACGTCAATCAGGTCGTAACGGATTTTTCCAGTCTCGTCTCGCGGGCGGCGGATGTGGCGGCGGATGTGGCGGATCATGTGGATATTCCGGCCGTTGATGTGGAGGGGTATGCTTTTGATATGGCCGATCAGGCATGGGACAGCGATGCAGCCGATTCAACTGAATCGCTGGTGGAATCCATTTCGAAGCAGGCAGAAAGTACCTTTAACACGGATACGGGCACGGATTCCGGCGTAGACAGCGGCCTTGATGCGGCTTCACAGGCGCTTTCCATGGCTGATGACATGAACCAGGCTGACCTGATGACGCATAATGCTCTGGACGATTTTGCAGCGGATTCCTCACAGGATCTGACGAATGCACAGGCCGCACTGGACCAGGCTGATGATCTCGACCGGATGAACCAGCAGATGGCGGACGACAGCCTGACTCAGATGGATGAACCGTCACACGATCTGACAGTGCAGGATGACAGTCAGAATAACATGGCGCAGGACGATATGGCACAGCGGGCCTCTATTGAGGCTGCCGAACGCATGGCGGAACAGGCAAAGAACGATCCGTCGCGCTACCGGCTTGACCAGACCCCGCGTGTACAGAACCAGGTCGTCCGGCCCGATGTGGAAGCGGATGAACGCGATACCGACAAGGTATCCAAAAACTAAGCTTTTGCCCGGGGGCGAATCGCTCCCGGACTTTTTTGCTGTTTTTTTTCGCAAATCTTGTATTGCGGGGAATCCTGCATATTGGGTATGTATTCCATGGCGAGCCTGCTCAGTGAGAGGGATCTTCTCCGGTTTTCCGGAGGCTTCGTGCGGAAAGGAGGTCGGCGTGCTGCCCGCTGCAAGCGGCGGGGTCCCACGCTTCATTTTTGATGGATGCGTCTTATCTATATGTATTTGCACTGGTGGCCGGGGTGGCAGAAGGGTTTGCCATTGGGATCTTCCTGATGGGGACGATCCTGCAGGGTATCACCGCCCGGCGGAAGAGCCTGACGCCTTCCCGTCTGAAACAGGCCCGTAAGCGGAAGAAGACAAAGCGGATGCCGGAAGAGGACGAGGACGACCCGGATGACGGGATCCGTGTACCGTCTGTCAGGGATCAACTGCAGAGCAAGAAGGAGGTCTTTTCATGGACGGAACTGAACTGCAGCGCGGACAACCGGGATCCGAAAGAGTATATCGAACAGAACCAGGCTCGTGAGGATCACGCTTATCATTATCTGAAGAAAAAGAAACTCGCAAGGGAGAAGAATCATGGGTGATATCAAGGTTACGAAAGACTGCTACCTTCCGTATGAACAGGTTCGCTTCTATACATCCTATCAGTCACATGCCATCCAGACGGTCGTGCGGAGACTGCGGAAGGAAGGCAAGGTGTACGACCTGACCGGCGGGAAAAAGATTCTGGCTGTCATTTTCCTGCTTTCCGGAGAGGTGATTCTGGTCAGCACGTCGCCGGACACGCTTGCCGGACGGCGCGGCGCGATTCAGAAAAAGGGGTGAGACGATGCTGACATCGGAACTGCTTTATTATGCCGGAACAGGGCTGTTCGGAGGTATGCTGGCTGGTATGGCATCCGTTCTGATCATCCGGATGATCCATCAGCGAACGACAGTCGTACGGGGACACCATTACAGCGCACGGAATCAGAAACGCGTACTGAAGCGGGATCAGTCAATGCTGGACGCGCCGGTTTCGGATCGTGCGGTGGACGAGTTTCAGTAAAGGAGGGCTGGGCGATGAAAAGGAATAAAATGCGGATCGCCTGTCTGCTCGTGCTCGGCGCGACCGTGACGGTCTGTCCGGTTTCGGCGGCTTCTTTGTCGGGGACAGGCGGCATGGAGAGGAACACGCTTTCCGGGTCGGGGGCTTTAAGCGGGAGCACGCTTTCCGTCCCTTCGGCAGCGGGAGAGGGGGAGGCGGGCAGTGTCTCTATAGCGCAGGGTCTGCCGATTCTGTCCATCCCCTCCCTGACGGAGGAGAACAGTGATCGCACCGCCTCTTTCGGTTCCACGACCGTAACGGGTATGACGGAAGAAGAGGCAAAAGCCGCTTACCAAAACTCGTCCACCTCAGACGGGCTCTCACAGGCGTTCCAGAGCGTCGGGCTGTCGATTCTGCAGGGAAAGTCCTATAGCCTGTCCTCAGAGATCGGAAAGGTATTCTCAACGGATATTCCGTCGGATACACTGTTTGACATGAGCGACATCAAGACGCCGTCCTGGTTTGATGCCGGGGCGCTGAATCTGGAATTTACTTCGGCGGCCAACACACTGGCATCCAATTATCAGAATTCGTATGATGCCAGCGGAAAATCGCTGAATTGTACGAACCTGTTCAATTCGCTTTACGGTGACCTTGCGGACCAGGTGCAGCTTGGGAAGGTTTCGATTCCCAGCGGCTTTAATCCGCAACAGATGCTTTCAACGGCACAGCAGAGCCTTTTGAAGACCTATAGCACTTCGATTTCAAGCGGAGAGTTTGCGAATATCAAAAACAGCATCAACATCAAGTCCATCTTTGACAAGGCCCGTTCCGGACCGTCTTCCTATCCGCTGGCATCCGCCAAACAGCTGACGTCCCAGATGGCAGGCGGAAGTGCGGCGGCACGGGGTAAAATCGGAGCGGAACAGCAGACGAACCTGGGCGCTTACCATAAGGTGAACCAGTCTCACCAGCAGGCCCTGACGGCACAGAAAGCCCAGGTCAACAGCCTGAAGAACAGCCTGTCCATGCTGAAAGGCAACGGCCGTCTTTCCGCTTCCGGCCAGCAGAGGCAGCTCAAATCTTTGGGTAAAACCGCTGATGCGGCAGGCCAGAACACGCTGTCCAAACTGAGCAAGGAATATCAATCTGTCGGAAGCTACTATAAAAAGATACAGGAAGGGAAGTCCGGAGACGGGTTTTCTTTCGATTCGCTTGGCTCCTTGTTCAAGGACCTGTTTTCCCAGGTCGATCTTTCCGGGAATGCGGCCCAAAAGTATTACGATGTGACAGATTGGTGAAACAGCTCTCTGCAGGCAGAACCGTACGGAACAGGCTGATTCGGTCCGTTCCGTGCGGTTTTTCTCTGAAACGACGGTTTTCGCCGGAATCTTCCATATTATCCAACAGAGGCTTTGTAATCCGTCATTTTGTTTTTTCGGGAAAGGAACATGCCATGAGATATAAGTCATGCCGTCATCTGGCTGCGGTTTGTACGGTCTCTATGCTCAGCCTGACCGCCCCGCTTTCAACCGGCGCGGCAGATATTCTGTCTTCCAGCACGACTGCCGCAGCGGACATCACTTCGCAGACGGACAGCGCACCGCCGTCCGGCACCAGCTCCTCCGGCAGTCTGTCTGACGCGGCGGTGACACCGACACCGTCCGCCTCACCGACCGAAGCCGCGGTCACGCCGTCCCCGACGCCGTCTGCTGCACCGTCCACTCCGGTTGTGCCGGCCGTTCAGCCCGGCGGAACACTGACTGTGACGCAGGACCATGACGCCGTCGGAACGGATGGAACCAATGTGTCCCATCTGACCTATGCCGCGGATACGGTACAGACCCTTCAGGGACTCCGCCTCCGCATTGCTTTGCCGGAAGGTACGAAAGCAATCCGGCTCCATGCCGGAAAATGGGGGGCTTATGCCGGACAGCTGAAGGTGATGACCGCCGCACGCGGAGAGAGCGACGACAAGGCCCGGTTCGTCGGCGGTGTCGGGCAGGATCAGGATATCGCCATTCCGAATACAGACGGCCAGGAGGCCGGTACCATTCTCATCCAGACGGAAGACGGATCGAACGTTCCGCTTCAGACGGTCAGCGGCCTTTCTCTGGAAACAGAAAGCGATGTGACGAAGGACGCCGGCACGGTGAAAACGCAGTGGACACTGGAAGGAGAAGCGCAGACGGCAGGCTTGTGGACACAGATTGCCTCCGCCGTCACGCAGACGGATATGCCGTCTTATACCGTCAGCAGCCCCGCGCTGTCCGTTTCCCAGCCCTCCATCTCGACGGCCAGCCCGGATGAAGACATTACCGTATCCGGTATAACGGGGAGTGGCACATGGCAGCCGGACCACGTTGAAACCACCATTGAGATTCCGGAAGAGCTGATTACTGATTCGATTACCCTGCCGGATTTCAGCGGCACGACGTGGTCGATCTATGTGGACGGCGTTGAGCAGCTGATTCAGGGCAGCACCCTTTCGGTGAATCAGAAAGTGTCCCGGATCCGTCTGGTCCTTAAAGATACTGGTACATCCTTCAAACAGACAAAACCCATGGTGCTCCACACCCGGAACACGTCTTCCAAGGCCGGGCAGGTGACCGTGCGGGCTCATATGGAAGTATCCGACAGCCATACATCAAAGACAGCGGATAGCCAGGTGCCGATTGAGATCGTCGAAGCGCCAACGCCGTCGGAGACCCCGACGCCGACCCCGACCGAACGTCCGGTCACGCCGGTTCCGACGGAAAAGCCGGTCACACCGATTCCGACTGAACGGCCCGTGACGCCGAACCCCACAGATGTGCCGGTTAATCCGACCCGTAAGCCGACCGAAACGCCGGAGCCGACGGAGACACCGAAGGTGACGCCGACCCCGACCGGCGAGCACGTCGTCATTACGCCGCCGCCGACCTATAAGCCGAAGCCGAAGCCGACCATCCCGCCCAAACAGGATTCGACGAAGACGAACGGCAGTGGCAGCAACAGCGGAAGCGGCAGCGCAAAAGGGAACCGTTCTTCCACGAAACAGGAAACGCAGCATGCCGGCCGTACCACGATTGACCGCTCCGGCCTTGGGCTTTCTACCGTCGCCGGAAAGAACGCTTCCCCGGTATCGGCCTCCGTCAATCATCGGACTGACGCCACTGTCACGACCGCAGGAAACGCCCTGACGGAACAGCTTAAGCAGGCTGCTTCCAAGGGAAACAACACGTCTGACGTGTACAATTTCGACCAGAACGGATCGGCTGTCTCAGCCAACACCGGAAAGAAGGCCGGACGCTCCGGCAAAAAGACTGACTCAAACGGAAAAAAGAAAACTGTGCATGCGGCCCTGGCCGCCTCCACAGCGGCCGACCGGATCGTGGAGCAGCTGTCCGGACTGACGATTAAACAGGATGCGGAAAAACGGGCCGGCAGCACGGCTTCGGAAGTCGGAGAAGCACTGGCCAGCCTTGGAGGGGCAGAGAACGAGTCGGCGGCATCTCTGACCGGCAGCCCGACGCCGTTCGCCTCTATTCAGAAGACAGAGGACGAGAAGAAGAGCGAGCGGATGCGGCAGGCAGCCGATAAAGCGGCCCGGAACCGCTTCCTGCCAATCGTGATCATCCTGAGCGGCATCGTGGCGGCGGCTTGTGCACTGACCATGTTTCTGTTCCACAGCATGCCCACGCCGCCGGAAGATCCGCAGGACTCGGGCGGGACGAAGACGCCTTCGGACACAGCACCGGACAAAGAGGCCAGAACGGAAGGGGAGAACCGTGATGAGGAGAAGCGAGCCGGAGAGATCACTGAGGCAGAGGCTGCAGAACAGCCGGAAAGTCCGGATCCATCAGACGGTGGGGCGGAAGCAGGCGGGGCGTCTGACGCGCACAGCCGAACCGGTTCGGAGAAGGAGGCAGGCTAAGCCGCTCCGGCATCCGGTTCTGCTGCTGATTCTACTGCTCATCCTGCTGTCGGCCCTTGTAACTGGGTTCCTGCGTTTTCGCCAGTGGAAGAATGAACAGACCGGGCGGGAATGGTTTGAGGCGCAGTCGGCCTATCTTGATCAGTTTGACTCCTTTGCCGACCAGATGGATACGGTCGTGACGCTTTATTTGAAGGGCGACATTAAGGCGGATGATTTTGTCAATCACCTGTCGATTCTGAAGGCACAGCTGACGGCCATGCAGACATCCTATGCAGATGCCAGAGAAAAGCATCCGGTCCGTCTCGGGAGTGACACATATGACACGAAGAAAGGTGCAGAGTCCGTGGAAGCCCTCTTCGATGACTTCGCTTCCATCCTGACGGCGCTTGACGACGCTTCGTCTGACCCGGTTCAGGTTATGTATAAATATATTGCAGCCCGCCAGACCATCATTGACCATCTGAGTGTGTATACGACGGCGCGGAATGCAATCAATGGAACAGTGGACTGGTATGCGCTGTCTGGTGCGGAAAGCGCGGAGACGATGGCGGCCGGGTCAGAAACAGAGACGGCGGCCGAAACACCGGAGACAAACGCCAGTACAGCAGGTTAACGGGAGGGGGATGCGCGATGCCGGATGCGGCAAAAGGAGGTCTCTACCGGGCAGGGGCGACCCTGGATATCGGCAGAGACCGTGAGAATCAGGAAGACTATGTGGACATCATGAATCTGGATGCGGACAACCTGCTCTGCGTAATGGCGGATGGAACGGGATCGGTTGATCCGTATCCGCAGCCTGCTGTCATTATCATCAATGCGATCGGGCGTTTTGTGGAAGACGCGTGGACCGGGCAGCCGGAACTTTTTCTGTCAGAGCCGGAATGGTTCCTGAAAGCGGCTATGATGACAGCCAATCAGGTGATTGGCGGATTCAAGACGGGAAACGAGGAGAAATTTGCCGGGTATGCCTCCAGCGTGACCTGCTGTCTTTTGTCGGAGGACAATGGCATTACGGTGGCGCATGCGGGCAACACAAGGCTCTATATCCTGCGGAACGGGCGCTTGCAGGCGCTTACGCGGGATGATACAAGGGCAGCGAAGCTCTTGGCGGAAGGCAAAATCGATCCGGACACCTACTACGTCCATCCGGACCGTTTGACGATGACAAGTGGCATCGGTATATACGACCGGCCCGAGATCCAGACGATGCACGGGAGTATCAAAGACGATGATCTTATCGTCATGACGTCCGACGGTGTGCATTATGCGGTCCGGCCGGAGGTCATGGCCGACATCATCCTGTCCTCGAACGACTGCGAGGATGCATCGGTCAACCTGGTGAATGCAGCCAAATCGACCGACTATCCGGACAACATGACAGCAGTGGTCATGCGGAAGGCAAGGCCGGAAGAGCGGAAGTAGGAAACGCAACCAGACAGGCTGCACAGAACCGAGGAGGGCCCGTCTGCGACAGCCAACTTGCGACCGCTTGGCAGCCAACTTGCGACCAACTTGCAACTAACTTGCAACTTACTTACGACCGTTTGGGAGGCGGGAGCTTCGGCCCCGTCTTCTTTTTTTGTCCTTTTCATCTGAGATTCAGGCCTGTTTTCTCCGAAAAAACGGACTTTTCCATTTTTGATCATATTTGCAGAAAGAAACGTATTGGTCAGGAAGGGGCAAGAGCGGTGAAGGATATTGGTTTGATTACGGAATATGAAGACATCCTGCTTGGAAAGCGTGCGGCGTTTTCCACTCTGCGCGTTCGGAAGGAAATGTCTGAGGATCAGGCAGCGGATCTGCTGCATTACGTCTTTTATGACCTTCTGGGGTGGAGCGGCCCGATGACCTGTGAAAGGATCAGCATACCGCTTCTTCACATGCTGAAACTGGAGTCGATTGCGAAAAAGGTCGCGTTCCCGCCGGAACTGGATCGGCAGAAAGATCTGGCGTATCTGGCTCATGTTGCGTTCCCGAAGAGCGTCCCGTCCCCGAAACGGGAATGGATCCTGGCGGTGTATCACCGGGTTCTTTCCGGCGAACTGGAAAAGTATCCGAAGAATTTCTTTCTGGCGCAAGAAAGCGATCTGTATCTCGCCGTCTGCATGCAGGATGCGCTCAACCATCTTCCGGTCAGCCGGACGGCAGACCTCTATGACTATTTCGCAGATGAGGAGAAAGGGTGGGCCTTTCTTAAAAAGGCCTGCCTGTATACGCCGGCCCACAACTTCTACGACTATCCGATTGATGTCCTGCATGCTTCTCTCGAACCGGATCAGAGAAGCGAACTGGACTATCACTACGGACGCTTCTGCTGTGCCATGAAGCGCCAGAAACGAAAAAGGAGGTATCGTGCATGCGCATCCGAATCAACGGCCGGAACCTGAAACTGAATCCGGCTGACACAGCCGTCTGCAGACGACAGGTTGCCCGCATCATTCAGGCAGTGCAGGACGCTTCCGTGAAACGGAAACGCCCGTCCTACTACTTTACGTTCCTTATCATGATGCATGTTATGTCCGAAGAATTTCTCCAGGACATGGATCCCGACACGCTGCAAAAGCTGATGGACCAGTTCGCACTGATTGCGGAAGCGGCCGATGCGGAACAAAGAGCAAAGCAGCAGAAACCTGCAGGAGGCAGACCATGACGCATGTCAGAATGTCGTTCGACAGCTACGACCGCTTTACAGAGCTGTTCAACCGGATGGAGTATCGGGCGGACGAGTACACGCCGACCATAGACGAACTGGAAGGCCCTATCACCCGCTATTTTCCGAAATACGCCCTGTTCCTTATGTGGATCGACGAAACAGGAGTTACGACGCCGGATAATGCGTGGCCGCGCCGCATCATCAGAGGGCTTTTAACGGAAGGGCTGGAACTTTTTTCTGAAGACACTGCATCGAGCAGAAAGGAAACTGTTACTACGGAGATGCAGAACCGCATTTCTCCGAAAACGGAACGGACTTTTTCTTCTGTTAATGTAAACGTCAGGGAGGCAACACTATGATTGGGATCTTAACAGAAAAGCCGTCCGCCTGTCGGAATTTCAGCAAGGCGCTGGGCGGTATGTCCGGCACATACAATGGGGAAGACTACGTTCTGGTTCACTCAGCCGGACATCTTTACGAGCTGATCCCCCCGGCAGAACAGGTCCCGAAAGACAGGGAAGCCTTCTATAAGAGCTGGGACACGACGCATCTTCCGTGGAACGAAACAGAGTTTGCATGGAAGAAGAAGGCGACGTCCGGGTCGTCGAAGCTCTTAAAGGAGATCCATGACACGCTGAAAACATGCGATGAAATCGTCATCGCCACCGATAATGATCCGAGCGGCGAGGGCGACCTTCTGGCATGGGAAATCCTTGAAGGGCAGCACCTCACTGGAAAACGGTACAGCCGCATGTACTTTGCCGATGAGTCAGAGAAGGAGATCCGTAAAGCCTTTGTCTCAAGAAAGCCGATCCCGTCCTTTGAAGGGGATCCTGCGTATGACAAGGCCGTCTACCGCTCCGAGTGGGATTTCCTGTCCATGCAGTTCACCCGGATTGCGACGGCTTGCGGGGACGGACGGGCGGTTCTCCGGCAGGGACGTCTGAAATCCGCCATGGTCAGGCTTACCGGCGATCAGCTGACACTCGTCGCGTCCTATAAGAAGATTCCGTACTACCAGAACCGCTTCCGGGACGATCACGGTGTCATTTATACCGATCCGGATGAGCCGACATTCCCGAAAAAAGAGGACGTGCCGGTCCGTTATCATGCCTCGGACGTTGTGGTGGACAGTAAGGAACGGAAGCGGACGCCGCCCGGAAAGCTCCTCGATCTGGCGTCTCTGTCCGCCATTCTGGCGGGCGAAGGGATCAGCGCGAAGGAATGCCTTGATACGTACCAGAAGATGTATACGGACTCGATTCTGTCCTATCCCCGGACGGAAGACCGATGCGTGACAAAGGAGCAGTTCAATGAGCTTCTGCCGCTCATCAATCAGATTGCGGAAGTGGCCGGTGTGGATCCGGGACTCCTTACGCACCGTCAGATGCGCTCGGCTTTCATCAAAAGCGGACAGGCGCACGGGGCGAACCGGCCCGGTCCGAATGTCCCGAAGTCGCTTGACAGTCTTTCGAAGTACGGCCGCTGCGCTGCCCGGCTCTACGAAGTGGTGGCGCGGAACTATCTTGCCATGCTGGCAGAAGATTACGAGTATGAGGCGCAGAAGGGTCATGTGAAGGACTATCCCACGTTCAAAGGGCATGTCAGCGTGCCGCTCTCTTTGGGATGGAAAGCCGTGTTCGGTGAAGCAGCGGACAAGGCGGAGGATGAGAACAGCCGGGGCCTTGGGAGCCGGGCCGACCCGTTTGTCTATGAGGGATTTCCGAAAAAACCGGCTTCCCCAACAATGAAATGGCTCATGAAACAGCTTGAGAGGCGGGACGTGGGAACCGGCGCCACGCGGACCAGTATCTATGCGGACGTGACCAGTACCAGGGCAAAGTATCCGCTGCTGATGGAAAAGCGGGGACACCTTTCCATGACGAAGTACGGCGAAATGAGCTACCGGCTTCTGAAGGATACATATATCGGAGATCTTACCATCACGGAACAGTTAATGCGGGACATGCGCGGTGTGGCGGACGGCACTGTGAACGCCCGGGAACGCCTGCGTGCCATGCAGGAATATGTACGGCATGATCTTGCGGTGATGCAGAAAAACGGCCTCGCATCCGGCGGGGGAAAGGATCAGAATATGGAACAGACGCAGAAGGAAAAGGCCGCCGGCGTGTGGAACGGCGAAGAAATCAAGTTCAACCGGGTGTGGGGCGGACACCGTTTTACCGATGAGGAAGTTGAGGCGCTTTTGAATGGCCAGACCATTCAGATTAACGGCCTGCAGGGATCGGACGGCTCATACGGGGTGACGGGGCATCTGGCCCATCAGGAATACAACGGGCATCCGTATGTCGGATTCGAACGCCTGTCCGTCGTGTCAGACGAATCGTCCGGATCCGACAGCCGTCCGCAGAAAGAAAAGTATACCGGAACATGGAAGAAGAAGCAGGTAAGCTTTAACCGTGTGTGGGGCGGGCATCGGTTCACGGACGAGGAATGCGCCGCCTTGTGCCGCGGGGAGTCCATTACGGTTGAACATCTGCAGAGCAAAAGCGGCAGCGAATACGGCGTGACGGGCCATCTGGCGAAGCAGATTTATAAGGGACATTCGTTCGTCGGGTTTGAACGGACCGGGTTCCTCGACTCGTGAGCGTGACGGGAAAATAGTCAACTTTTTGGAGCAAATCCAGCCGATTTTGTTGCACGTCCTGCACAAATGATGTATATTGTATACAGAAGAAAACCAGATCATGGCTGTGACGGATCTCTTCTGGGCTACCGATGCCTGGACATCACGAAATCGGTTTCCGGCAGATCGTAGTATCAGCGCACAAGGCTCCGCCATTCCTTCCTTTCGAGGGAACGGCGGGGCTGTTTTTTTTTGCGCCTTTTTCTGCTTTTCTCCAAAAATACTGCCTGCGGAAGGTTTCTCTCATAATCAGACACAAAGGAAACGAAAGGGGGAAACCATGCAGAAGCAGCATATCGTCATACTGGTCAAAACCGTATGCATCGGGATTTTGGCCATTTTCTTTTTTGTCAACAGCAAAGGGTCCTGGCCTGCTTCGGATGCGGATCCCGCACGAAAGACGCCGTGCGATTCCGTGAATACGCTGAGTGGAACGGAGTACGTCGAAAGTATGCCGTGGGCCTCTAAAGGCAGGCTCGTCATTCCCGATCTCCATATTTCGGTTGCGCTTTACGATGTATCGGGCGGCAGCGCTGAGGAGATGCAGGCCACAACGGACGGCGTGGACAGTGCCGCATGGATCGACTGGTCCTCTGCGGGGCAATCCGAGCAGCCGGTTATTGCCGACCATAACGATCAGGGGTTTGATCAATTAAAAGACGCGTTCCCCGGAAAGACGCTGGCCTATATTGAGCAGAGGGGAATTCGCACATGGTACAGATGCCTCGTGAACGAGAAAGGGCAGAACCGGGGCGACTATCTGGAAGGCCAGGACGGGCGGAACGTCATGGACGAGAACCTGGACGGTATTGCAACTTACACCTGTCTGGAAGACGCGAAACATGTCCGGATCGTCGAATGGGAACCGGTTCATTCCGATGCCGATTCAGATGCAGAGTCGGTGGAACCGTTGGTCCGGTAACGGGGTCGGGAAGGAGGAATGCGGAATGATCAGGATCAAAAAACACCAGCTCTGCAGGAAATGGCTTTGCCTGTTTCTGGAGCCCTTGTTGATGCTGATGAGCCTTATGTCCGGCGCGGGGATTCCGGTCCGTGCGGATGTCCCCGCCTATGTTTTTATCGGGGATTCTCGGACGGAAGATATGCACAACACGGTCGGGGATCAGGGCGCGGCATGGTCGTTTCAGGTCGGGGCTGGGATTACGTGGCTCAAAGGCGAGGGAACGGGCGCGATCGACGGCTATATCACGAAGGAATCAGCCGTCGTCATCATGATGGGTGTGAATGACATCAAAGACACGTTCCAGACAGCGAACTATGCGGAATTCATCAACCAGAAGGCGGCGGAATGGAAGACGCGCGGCGCGTCTACCTACTATGTTTCCGTGACACCGGTCGACGAGTCGAAGGACTCCTATGAAACCAATGAAGACATCGAGACATGGAACAGCTCCATTCAGGGCCGGCTGTCCGATGATGTGACGTACCTTGACCTCTACTCGCAGCTTGCAGGCCAGGTGAATACGGCGTCGGACGGTCTGCACTATGAAGCGGACACCAGCCAGAAGATTTTTGATCTCATCAAACAGGACGTGCAAAACGGCGGAACCGGAAGCGGCGAGGACGTGGATACGTCCGCGCTTGATCCGGATGCTGCCCGGGAAGCGCAGCATGCGGATTCATCCGGCACGACCGTATCCGGCCATACGCCGGGATGGGACGGGCTCACATACTATGATCAGTATGGTAATCCGGTCACGGGCTGGCAGGAGATCGACGGAAGCCGCTATTTTTTCGACGACAACGACAGGGCAAAAACCGGATTTCAGAAGTTTAACGACGGGAACACGTACTACTTTGGTCAGGACGGAAAGATGCTGACGGGCTGGCAGGAATATCAGGGACACCGTTACTTCGGTTCGGACGGGGCGATGCTGACCGGCTGGCAGACGCTGGACGGCCGGCGCTATTATCTCGGGGAAGATGGGAAGGCTATGACCGGCTGGCAGACCATTGACGGACAGACGTACTATTTCGGCGATGACTATATTATGAAGACCGGTTGGCAGAGTATTGACGGGGCAGACTACTTCCTCAAAAAAGACGGGACACAGGTTACCGGCTGGCTCAAACTGGATGGCCGGATGTACTACCTTGATCCTTCCACCGGAGCCAAAGTGAAGGCCGGCGATCACACCATTAAGAGCAGGGTCTATCGTTTCCGGCAGGACGGTACGTTGTTTTATGGATGGGACAAGGCCGATCCGGCTAAAATACGCTACTTCTCTGAGAACGGCATGGCGGTCGGACTGACGCAGATTGACGGTAAGGCGTATGATTTTGACAGTGACGGCTGTGAAACGTTTGGATGGCAGGACACCAAAACCGGTCGAATTTACCTTGATAAAGACGGCACAGCCGTATTCGGCTGGCAGGAAATCGACGGACAGCGATATTATTTCTCCGATCAGTTTATCATGGCGACGAACTGGCAGCGGATTGGGCAGGACAAGTATTACTTCGGTAAAGAGGGGGTCTGCGCCACGGGCTGGCAGGATATTAACGGTTCTCGCTACTACTTCGCAGACGACGGCAGGATGCAGACCGGATGGCAGGAGCTTGAAGGGAAACGGTATTTCTTCGACCAGAACGGACGGATGCAGACGGGCAGAGTAGCTGTACAGGGCACGGCCTATCTCTTCGGCCCGGACGGACATCTGACGACCGGCTGGCTGGCGTTCCACGGCCGTACCTATTACGCTGATGGAAAGGGACATGTCGTGACAGGGCTGCATCTCCTTGACGGGAAGCTCTGCCTGCTTGACAGTTCCGGACAGTTCCTGATTGCCGTTCGGCCGTGGCAGGGCGCGCTTCTGGCAGGCGTGATCGTTATGCTGGTATCCCTGATCCGAAACGCTCGGAAGAAAGCGGCGGTTCGGAAGCAGATGCCAAAGGTCCGGCCGTCTGAGGGCCTGTATCGCGTCGGTGATACCTGTCCGGCTGACGATGGGGGCATACCGTGCCGAAAGGCGCCGGAACGCTCTGCTGCCCGGTCCGGATACAGAGAAGAGGACGAACGCCACCAGGAGAAGGTTCCGACAGAGGCCAAACATCGATCCGTCGATCTTGACGGGCTGGTCAGGAAGCGCCACCCCGTACCGTCTGCACCGGTGCGATACCAGGTGATGCCAAAGAGCAAGCAGACGGAACAGGAGGCCTGGACGCAGGACGAGTGGAAGGAAGAGCCGGAGACGAAACGGGGGCAAAAACGCTGAGAGCAGTCAGAGAACATAGAAAAGAACCGCGAAAGTGCCTATTGTTCACGCATTTTCCGCGGTCGTCTCTGAAAACAATTCCATCAGAGAACGCTTATGCAATCTTCGCAAATCATTGCCATTTTTGTTGAGGACGGAATTCAGTATCAGGTATCTGGAATCGTGACAGAGGATACAATGAAAGATACAGTCTCCTTTCTGCGATTCACATTACGTCAAAACAGAATATTGTTCCCTTTCGCTCCAAGGCACCAATTTCATCTGGTCTTTTACTAACACCTTCCATTCTTCTTCATCACTACCAATAAATTTATATTCTCTTAGATATTCAATAGCCAAATAATATTTCTGACCACCTTCTTTATTCACTTTGGTTGTCCCATCATATCTAACCATTTTCCCAAAATAATTCGATTTATATCCTATTTCCTTAAACATTTTTCCAGTTTTATCTTCAATGCAAACACGTTCTAGGCTCTTACAGTTTCCACCTCCTGTTTCCACATACTCCAAATGAAATTTGCACCCACGGTTTTTAAGCTTTACGTTTTCACAATTCAAGTCGTTTTCTCTTTTTGAAGCATAGTAAACCTCTTTTCCGTTCCTCCAAAAATAATACTTAATGTCATCTCCTTCACGTTTTGGAATTAAGACTTGTCCGTTCAGGCCATAATAAATTCCGTTAATCTGATACACCCAATTCCCCGGCGTGTGCATTTCTTTAATCTGATCTTGAATGTTCCGGTCCATCTGCATCTGCTTATGAAAACTATATCCTTTTCTTCCAATGGAAGCCAACAGGCCAACTAGAAAACCGTAGAACAAATTTCATCCCTCCATTATACTAATGTATAAATCATGTGTTTCCCTATTTTATACCATTTTGCACGAACCAACGGAAAATGACCATTTACATTATTATATAAAAAATTATTGTGTAACCTATTCAAAACCTTCCACTTATATTGATCATGAAATCCATAATCAATATCTATAAGTTTATTTTTTCTTTCAAAATCCCATTTTTTTTCAAAATCTCCAATATAGTCAAGGACATCATCTGAAAGACGAATTGGATATTCAAACATATTGTTTGTAATCCCTTTTGTCTCAACAACAAGATCATCATCAATAAATACGCAATAATGACGGTTTTCATCTGGATTATGCCACAATGTAACCAACATAGAATCTTCAGGAATATCATTAAAATTGACAATCATTAATTCCTTTGTTGTCATGTCATAAACAAATCCTTCATCGCATCCCGCAATTTCCCTTAATGATGTGCTCAATTCTATCACCTCAAATATTGTACATATGATTTGCTAACTTCAAAATACTCGTGCATGTGCTTTCCAAACTGAGGATAAGTTTTTGCTACAATAGCTGCGTTTTTAGCCCATTCCCCATCATGGCCCATCGAATCCGGGCATGTATGAAGTATCTCATGAATTAAAAGTCCCTCACATTCGGTTTCAATATCCCTTCTCCATAGAAACATCTTATGATATTCTATCTTGAATTTATCATCTTTTTTATAAGTATTACCAAGATGGGTCCTCAGTTTCCGATTTACCTTTACTTCCGTAATATTTCCCGGCTGTATACCAAGGATTCTTACAAGTGACATTGCATGATCAAAAATTCGCAAGATGTCATCTTCTGTCCTGATTTCCTGATGTAATAATTTCGACAAAATATTTTCTTTTCCCAATCAAGTCTTATGTATTGTAACCGGAAGATCATCTTCCTTATTTACGTTCACAAATATTTCGCTGATCCTCTTCAAAATCAAATGCTTCGAATCACCCGACCCAACCCAATAATGCTGATAATGCGCTCTCCGCACATGTGGTCGTTTTGACGTATGTGATCCCGGATGCCCCTCTCTTTTCGCTTGGTCATCATAATATCTTTTAATCGCCGGCCCAATCCTGTATCCAACATTCCACGTTTGGATTTCCGAATAACGATCTTTAATCACATTAGAAGATGTTGAATGGTGAACAGTTGGATGATAAACAATATCCGAATTGTCTAAGCACAAATACAGCACCATCGGCAGTAGTTTCCGGCAGATTTCCTCCGAATCCTTTAAATACACTTCTGTTTCTTTTTGAAAAATTGGATTTGAAAATACGCCAGTGGCCCGATCACCAAGAATAGCCCTTGACCTCTCTATTCCAATCTTCATAAATCTCTGAAATGCAAGTTCAATCGTCGGTTCATCTATATGGACACTAAATCCATCATATTGATTTCCGTCTTTCGAGACAGTTAAAAACCTGAGTTCAGAATCATGACTATTAACATCATATTCCAAATGAGAAAAGAACCCGTCAAGTTCATATCCAAACACAGAAATATGATTTACCTTGATATACACACTGAAATACGGCAACATTTTTAAGGCATCAGACGGTATCTGACTCGCTGCATCCAAATCATCCACCATATCATCTTCCAATGTCTCATCAAAAAGATAAACCTGTTTGCTATGTCTCCACGGAGCCAATGCACTAATTGCCTGTATGTCATGACCATATCTGTTTGGAAGATCCCCAATATCATAAATGTTGTGTTCTGCCATCACTACAGTAACCGCCGCACTCATGGGAACCCAGCACCAATCTGGCCAGTTCATGTCTGTTTCTTTTCCGTGAAGTGAGCGGACATAATCCATTTGTTCCCACGCTTTCGGATATTCTGCACCGATTTTCCGAAGTAATTTTAACGGAACGCAATCATATTTCTTTTTCATGATGGATTCTCCCAATTACCCTAATCAGTCGTAAAAAAACTCCAAATCGTCCGGGTTAATTCCATTTTCTTTTGCCTGACTTATAATATCACTTTTCAGGTCATTGTAGGTAACCGCATCAAAATCATGATACTTCCCTCTCAGATCTTCCATTTCTACTTCACCATTTTCGATTGCCTCATGATCTTCTTCTGAAATGTAATCAAGAGGATCTCTTTCAGCATATAACTCAAATTCTCCCCCGTCTTCATCTTCCACATTTGCCAGCATAAAATCAATTCCCTTGTTCGAGTATCTGCTTTCCCCACCCTGATACATCACATGATATCTCTTCTGTTCCCTTACATTGTAATCAAAATGTTCCGGATTTCCACCAGCTTCGGCCACTGCACTCTTTGCAATTCGCATCGCGTCCTCCTTGCTTTCTGCTTCCATATAAGGTTTGGAAAAGAATCCGTCTATCCAAAGGGATTCCGGAATCTCTTCTTTTTCCGATTTCTCTTTCAGGCTTACTTCGTATCTCTTCATCACTGATCACCACCGAATCCTTTCCCGGCCATGCAGGCAAACCAATTGTAAATCCCCGTCCTATGTTTCAATTCATTTATATATTCTTCCCAATATACTGTTTTGCTGGCTCACAATCAGCGTATCTAATATTGTCTATAAACCATCTATCACCAATACTTTCCAATCCCCGCTTCTTTATTAAGATACTTTCTTAAATCAGAATGAATATAATCCGACGTTTACCTTCCTACATTTTGGTAAATATCACACGCTTTTATTTTATGATAATGTATTTAGTTATATTTTTCAATTAGACCCATGTAAACAGAGTTAATGTTCTCATCATCATCTCTCTTAAAATTCCATCCACGATCATAACTGACCAGAAAATCATATCCCTTCCGGATCGACATTTTGCTGATTCTCCCTCCGTTAATTCCATATTGGGATGCATCGTGAAAACATTTAATCTCGTAATAATATACATTACCATTTACAGTCACACATCCAGATTTCCACATTCTACTTTCCCTTGCCTTTCTCTACCATACCATGTTAATTGTAGATTCTTTTTCGGGAAGTTAACAGCAGCACAAAAAGCTTACGCAACGCATACGAAGCGAACAGGAATGCTTTTGTGGTGAAAAGCAGCAGCAACGTAGCCGCCAACAAACCCTGTGACGCACCTCGGGTGAACACGCTCATTGCGAAGCTTCTTTTGGAGGGGGCTGACATCGCTCCTAGGGTGTCAATACTTGCCCCTCATCCCTGCGCTGGGATATACGTTATCAGGCAGCCGGTTTCTACGGTTGCTTTTTCTGTAGCCAAGGAAACGCCTGTTTGTGCAGCAACGGTCGCGCATCTGGCAGTACTTAACAGCGCCGCACGACATATGGTTCGACCGGCTTCATCCGGTCATCAAATTGACTATTCCTGACGCACACAGCTTTCCCGGATGCTGGGGCTGTGGCAGTGGCGCAGCCTGCCCGGACAGGACCGCTTCACAGACCGCGAAAGAGGCTCCTGATGCGCCCCAAACAGCCGGACGGATGTTTTCAAAAGCATCCGCTCTTAGAATTGATCGGAATCAGGTTTTATGAATGAATCAATTTCCCATATCGATTCGAGTAGATTGACCGCCGAAATGATTCCCACGGATTTTTCTGCTCCCATCAAAGAAGTGAAATGCTGTCCTGACAGTGCGGAGCCGAAAAAGTCTTCCAGCCTCCCGGTCCTGCCTCCCGCCCTCTGTCAGCCGTACAGGCAGATGAGATCCTAAGCGGGGAAACCTTTTTCAGTCGGGTGACTATTTTGGTAAGACTACGTTTACAGTGGGACAGGAACTATTGCCGGATTGGAATTCCACTGCCGTTTTTTCCCCGTGCCCGGAACCATTTTGTACTGTCCTTGCCATCCTCTTTCGCCCGGGTGACTATTTCTGTGAGAGGCGCTGACTGCTCTGCACGACTCAAGTCGGCGGGTTCCAGGAGCGGGAACCCCCGCACAGGTTCTGCGTCCCACGAAGGGGCGCCACTGCCTGTCCTGTGTGAGGCCGCATTATCGTGCATAGCGTAAAACGCCGGCCGAACTCTGCTCGCCCGCGAGATATAAGCGTAAACCCTGTTTCCCGTGCGCAAGACGCACACGGCAATCCTGCCTGCAAGCGGCTGACGGGGCACCCGGCCTGCCTTGCGGCGGCGACACAGGCCTTTCGCGGATCAAAACGCCAGCCCTGTCGGGCAAAGGCAGGGGAGCAATTCCCAGAAAACAGGACAGCGCCGCCGGATCCTGCGGAAAAAGAGTTGGCAGTGCCGGACAGGGCAGCGGCAGGTTTCTGTTTCCTGTTCCTTTTCTCATATTTAGATTGATATGTATTGATGGATGACAGGGAGTTCTTCACACGGACTTCCTGTCATTTCTTTCTTTGACAAGGGAGGCGTTTATGGGTTATTTCGCAAATGTTCTGGAATGGAAGGATCAGGAAGTGCAGCCTGAGATGTTCGACGACCTTTATGTGTCGGCGGACCGGATCGACGAGTGGCCGGAGGCTGCCCGTCAGCTCTGGAATCGCCTGGTTGACCCGGACGAGGAAGGCTGCTGGCTGTCCCGACCAGACGCGGAGAGCTTGGCATTGGTCGGAGTTCCCCGCGTAGATATCGACTGGACGTGTCCGGACCTCAACGAGGAGTGGGAGGAAGAGACCTACAAGTCCTTCGTCCGTCCCGCTCCGGCGTACCTCGTCGCGGCAATGCGTTGCCGATGGGACGGGGCGTCTGGGTACAAGATCGTCCCGTGTATTCGGGACGCCTTTGAAAGACGCTACGAGGTCACGATGTGGCCGACCGGGGTTTCGCCGCAGGGAAAGACCCTGCGGCTCTGCGAGGCGTCTCACGACGTTCCGATGGGCGCGGACACCTATGTGATCGCGCTCACGGATAAGGAGAAGGCCTGGCTCGAAGACGAGGGCTTGTTCTCTGAACGAGGGCAAGCGTGGCTCAGCCACTGCGTAAAGGCAGTGCGGGATCTCACATGAGGTTCCGCACCTGCCGGCTGAAAGACCGTCCGCCCGATGAGGGAGGGCGGTTTTACTATACAATGGAGAATTCCGGACTACTCCATACGACTGAAGCCGGTGGCTCCCTGCGCAATATTATTATGGGGAGACGACGGGTTCGGAACAGAGCAGGCGCGATAGAAAAGCGGCGGAACAACTGGCCGTCAGGCGTTTTCTCCGAAAATCAAACGGGTCTTGGCCATGTGCCATACTGTCCTCAACAACAAAGCGCATTGCCTGCACAGCGAAGGGAGGATACGACGATGACGCGCAGAACCCGTTTCTTTGTCACACACACGCTTGCTTTTTTGATGGCTGTCCTCATACTGCTGACATATACTCATCCAGTCTGGGCTCTTTCGAACCGGGACTTAAAGAGGAGGTATCGGGTCACGAGTAACTGGAACTACAACACGACGCAGAATTCTCTCCGCTCGTGTGACACGATCCGGGAAGCAGTCCGCCTCATCAACCGTCAAAAGGCTTCCGTTCGGGGCCAGTATTTTGTGTACGACGCGTGGCAGAGGAAGGTCGTCTGGCCGACTCTTATGAGCCCGCGGCAGCGGGTTGACAAAAGCGTCGCATGGCTGAAAGCGATTGCAAACGATAACCGTCACCGCTATTCGATGCATGGCGAGAGTTGGACGAACAATACCGACCTGTACCAGAGACGCGACGGACGCTATATGCAGCGCTGGGGCATTTTCGGGAATTATTCCTGTTCCACGCTGGCCGCGATGGCTTTCGAACTGACTGGATTTGAGAATATTAGGACGCTTTGTGCGCGTGGCGGATACCGCATGTGGGACCACGGAAACCGCAGGGGGTATAACTCAACGGCACTGGCCGCGACGCTCCGGAGGTCAACCCGGTTCACGGAGGTCACAAGGACATATCGGCGCCGCGGAAGGCGTGCGCTGACATCCGGCGCGCTTCTGTTGACTAGAGGCATGGGACACGTCGGAGTGTACGTCGGAGGGGGATGGACCGCAGAAGCTTGTGGATCCGGTATTGTGCTGACCCGGTTCAGGCAGAGCCGCTGGGCGTATGCCTATAATCCTGTCTGCTAAGATGCATGCAGCGGAAGGAACGCACAGAGCGGAACGGGGAGCAGGCGCGGCCCGTCTCACAGAGTGGCCGAGGATCCCCGCTTAGCATCATGAAGAAGAGCCAGAAAGAGAGATTGTGAGGGTACGTACAAAGCGACAAGCTGTGTGCGCACCCTCTCTTTATTGTATACGATTGGCTGTCCCGCCATCATGCTCTGCCGCAGGCATGACAGGGCAAAGGACCTTTTGCTGAGATGGATTTGTTGCGTTCCGGCTTTTGTTTTCTGTTCCTGCCGAAAACGTCTGCCGCAATCTTCTCGATTACGTCGCTGATTGCGCCACTGGAAGAATCATAGCGTCACGGGTTGCGTCATGGGAGAACAA
>Ga0256406_1000730_pt1 | contig 57622 bp, 47 predicted proteins | sample RumenRJG_03DNA_FD_185986 | JGI IMG/M metagenome (GOLD analysis project Ga0256406, IMG submission 185986) | Bovine rumen microbial communities from Lethbridge, Alberta, Canada - RJG_03 | ecosystem: Host-associated > Mammals > Digestive system > Stomach > Rumen | place: Canada: Alberta | collected...
AATTTCTGTGGATTTTCACAAATGCAAAATGTTCTTCAGCCTTACAGCTGGCAATTATAGCGAATCAGCCGCACGCAGGCAATGCAAACGCAGGCAGTTTCTTTGTCCAATCGGCTGTCCAAGGATTCGCATCTCTGTGCCCGAGCAAAGCGAAATAGAGGCCGCACGTTGCGACCTCTTATATGCCCCGTTTATCAACTCACAAACGCCTGCCATGCTCTGTCAGATATCGAATATTTGCCGCACAGATCCGGTATGCTTTGCCTTCGATACCATGCCTTTCCGCTATTTCTTCCAGTCTGTCATGATAGCTGACCTCTTTGGATGATCCGGGAATGACATGCATATCCGCCTCGATCAGAAGCATCAGTTCCGGAGAAGGATGATCCTTCTCTTTCAGAATGTCCCCGTGATGTTCGACCGCAATCTGGTACTTGTGAGGCAATTTTATTTTCTTCAATATAGCGGCCCCGTGCTGCGCGTGCATTATTCTACCTTCAAGATACCCGATGTCGTGCAGCAATCCCAGCAGGTACATTTCTTCCGGGTCTAAATTATAGTCTGCCGCGTGTTTATACATATATTCAGCGACACCATGCATATGCGCTATACGATCATCCGATATCTTCATATCGAACTCCTCCTAATACGTATTTGAGATAGTACAGATAACCTGGCAGCCAGTAAGAAAATCCACTTCTTCAAAATATTGGCATCCACGGCTGTGAGCTTTTTCTATAATGGGTATAATTTCGAGGAACAGGTTCAGATAAAGAATCTGAAATCTTTCTCGTGTCTTGCATAAGAGTCCTGTGCACCACCAACCAGCGAACGGTGATGCACAGGAGGGATAAAAGGAATATAAGCTGCCGCACCCCAGCCAGTGTGGATGGGATGTAAACTGGTTTCGTGCGGAAATGCGGCAGCGATTTCACAGGCTCTTCCTCGCCTCATCCAGCAGCTCCCTGATCTGACGGTCCGCCTCTTCGTCCGACAGAATCAGCTCAGGATCCAGATGCTCGAAATAGTCCGTGAAGCTTTCAATCAGGTCATGCTCCTCTGTCATGAACTTGCAGTACTCACCTTTTTCTATAAAATCAATCGTCATCGCCCGCTTCCAGAGCACAACCTCCAGGAAGGCATTTCTGTGAACAGTTTCTCTGAGAAATTTTGTCCGGTGATCTTTCTGCGTCTTCTGCCAGGCTTCTACAATGGCGATCCGGTCTTTCATTTCCAGCGGCGTATATAAATGTTCCGGAATCTCATCGATCCGGCCGGTCTTTAAAAACCGCTCGATGCCTGAAATATAAGAATATTCCCGCACCGGAAATCTTCCTTCACTTTGATAGCTCTGAAGGAATTTCATGTAAGCCTGCAAAACTTCCAGCGAAACTGTATCCATCCCGCCATATTTTTCAATCAGATATTTTGTCAGATAGTCGCTCAGGCACGGCTGCTCAGTATAAGCATAAAGCGGCCGTATTTCTTCCGCAGCCCCATATGGATACAGGTTATCAAGTACTTCTTCCAGCGACATTGATCTGATAAGAAATGGTTGCGTCTCGTGATTGATCTCATCAAACAGGCTCATTAAATAGCGGACAAGCCCCGGATCCTTTGCGTAAATGCCGCATAACCCCCGGCTGCCTTCTCCATAGATCACGGCGCGTTTGTCCGAAAGGATAAAGCTTGCATTTAACGGCCAGTGCTCGCTTTGCACATTGTCGGAGTAAAAATAGCGGGACTCATAATTCGGAGATTTTAAATTCAGTGAGATAGTCTGCTGCAGAAGCTGCAGGGACTCCGGCACTTTCTTCTCCCCTGCTTCCTGCCTGTCCGCATCTTTTGCATGCACGGACAGCTTCAGAACATGATGAATGTGAAGCTGTTTCAAATGCGACTCCGCGATATAAAAACATTCAATCAATTTCCGGTCATCTGCGGACATCACAGCAAAAATATTGCCCCCCCCGTTTTTGTGAGACTCCTCCTCTATGACGGCCAGAATTGCCTGCTGCACATCAAAATCGCTGTATAAAAATGAGATGCTCTCTTTTCGTTCTTCAATTGCGGGCTGAAATGAGAAGATCGGCTCTACCATAGGATCCGCCTGAAAATGGCGAAAAAACTCACTGACATGCTTCCATCGTTCCATGCGTGCCTGCCCGTAGGTGTCAACCCGCCACGCATGGATCAGTTCCTTCCGGTCACGAATCGAGAGCTGGAGGCAGTCTGCCATCTTCTCAACAGTTTCCAGATTTGGGACTGGTCTCGTCCCATCGACATACTTATAAATAACAGGGCCGATGCCAGCTGCCGCTGCCAGTTCGCCGCGGCTGACCTTCCTTCTCCGCATATGCTCCTGCAGGAGACGGCTGAACTCACTATCGCCCATAAACTTCCCCTTCACACCAAAGTGCGCACATAATAACTGAATTCACACGTTCTCAGTACGTTATTTGGCACTATCTTGGATAAATCAAAACTGCATTTCGTCCTTATGAATCCATATTATAGTGAAAGAACCATTCGCGGGCAATGTGGATAGGTTCATTTTTCCTGTCCAATCTGTTGTCCAATAGCTCACCGATTTCTACGGGCGCAATTCATAGAAAAAAGCCCCGTCTTATCCGTGAAAACTCACGAATAAAACGGGGTCTTACGTCAGTGGTGTCAGACCTCACCAACCTCAGTCGTCGATATTGATATCTTAGTTTCTGATATATCTTGTTCCTCTTCCTGAACCAATTTTGCGTATTGCGCCTTCTTTAACCATCCGTCCGAGTACAGCTTCAACTGTAGTTGCACTAACGTCAGGAAGAATTTTCACAATATCAGCTTTTGAAACCGGCGTAAGACTATTTAAGACAGCAGCTTCCACTCGTGTCTGCTTGGTAACCCGCTTACTTCCGACAACAGCAAACCGTTTATCCAGTTCCTTGTAACACATGTACACGGTCGTCAAAAATTCCATGATAAAAGAAGAATAATCACATTCGTTCTCGTGCCAGCCATGAGAAGATTTTCCTAATGCATCATAGTAATTTCCTTTTCTCTTATTGATCTGTTCCTCAAAAGAAATGTACTTTCCCGCATCAAACTCATTTTTGTAAAGAAGCATTAGAGAAAGCAATCTGGAGATTCTTCCGTTACCATCTCGGAATGGATGAATACAAAGAAAATCCAGAATCACGCATGGTATCAGAAGCAGCTGATTCACATTCGGATTATCCCTGGCCACTTGATACGCAAGAGTGAGCTGCTTCATGGCCTCCGGAGTCTCTGCTGCCGAGACCGGATGAAAACGCACCCATCTCCTGCCATACTTGTCTTCTTCAATAATATCATTGTCAACTGACTTGTATTGTCCCGCAAAATTGTATCCTGCAATATTCAGCATAATGGCATGAAGCCTTTTAATGTCGCCTTCCGTAAAGTCCATAGTTTTGTAACCGGTATGGACTTCGGCAAGTGCATCTCTATATCCGGCAATTTCCTGCTCACTATGATTGAGCGGTGCGCTGTTTTCATTGACAATTTCCCTGATACGTTCATCTGTTGTAACGATTCCCTCAATCTCGTTAGAACTCTTGACCGACTGGATTTTCGCTATTTCTGCAAGCGCTGAATAGATGCCGCTAAATTGTTCGCCTCGGCCATACGACATAGCTCGCAGGGAATAAATATCTGCCGTAATATTTAAAAGGCCAGTCGGAAGCACCCCGTTATCCAAAAAGCTATAATCAAAATGATGCATAAGCATCTCCTTTCTGCATAAAAAATAAGCTATTTTTATGCAGAATGTCAAGCGTTTCTGCATATATTTCCAGCGGATTTTATGCAAATATTCTCGATTACATATCACCAGGGCGGATCCACCTACATGACCGGGCCAAATCGCAGCGAAAGTTTATGATTTGTTTATCGGAACCTGGCACCATCGACACCCTTATCCTGTGTTTATCGGAACCTGGCACCATCGACACCCTTATCCTGCATACCCGATACCATCAAACAATTTTTTCTCGTCTATTCCATTCGTCGTGTGAGGATATCCTGTCGTGTTCGATGTGATCCGCACAGCCTGGCCGTCCGAGGTTACGAAGTCAGCAAATGAGAGTCCATCCGTCTTGCGAAAATAGAGATACGTACCAGCGGAGACGGTCACATTTCCAGTCACCTTTCCTCCCGGCGTGTCGAGAAGCTGAACCGGTACATCTGTCTTTGCTCGAAGAACTGACAGCAGCAAATCAGACTGACAGTCATACAGTGCATCCGTCGCAGCCGGTCTTCCATCTTCTCCAACCCGACAGTAACGATACACGTAATGAGTTCCCAAGAGATTCATTCGATGGACCATCAAAAACCTTGACGGATTCTCAAGATACCGGGAATCTGCCTCTAACGCATCACCATCAATATAGTCTGTCGGTGTCCCGAGAATTTGTACTCCATTATCCAGCCGGATAGCCCACACCGTTGAAATATCGCTATCACCTGTTCCATTGAGATACAAGAAGTCTCGTCCATCTTCCATGTGTAAATAGTACGACTGAATCTGATACTCGCCCTCGAATGAAAGCATTTCTGAATGCATTTCTGTATCCATCCCATCAAGCTCGATCGACACATCCTCGATGTAATCATCCTCGGACATCTCCGTCATCACCTCAACAGTGTGCGTGCTTCCATCAGATGCAAACGTCAGCGTATATGGCCGGTTATTTTCCAGTGGCATTCCATAGGAGGACGGAAGAGACTGAAATGTGTCCGTGAATAAATTCGGGTAATCTTCAAAACGAAGCGTAACTTCGATCGATGTTATCCATGTTCTTCCGTTTGCTCCCATTTTCTGATCTGCAAGAAGGACATGGAGACCATCGTACCCGATGCCCCAGTTCAGACTATCATCCGCAAGATCTGAGGCAATGCTGCTCTCTGACAGCGACTCAACGTCCGTATCATCCGGGATCGCGTCCATGAGAAGAGACGGCAGATCGCTCGTATCTGACAGGACCTCATTCAGTGTGACACTGTCTCCCGTCTCACTGTCAAAATTCCAGAATTTCGGCGAGGGATCACTGTCAGGGTAAACAGACTGATGCACGTCTTCAACAAAGCTGAATACCTTCGCATCCGCGCGGAGCACGTCGATATTCTCCGTGTATTGCGCACCGTATTCGCCGGACAGTTCCTTGTACGCCTGGTCAGCGTTCGTCTTCGTCGTATCATTGAAATCTTTAACAGTATCCTTCAGTGCATCAAAACCTTCCGTGTCGATCCGTATCGTGGAGTACGTCTCTGAATAAATCGTCGCTGTCTGCCCATCAGCCACGTCTGAATTGTAAAACTCGCCACGCGCCTGACTGTGCGGAACCAATGTGATCGTCAGCTTATCATCTGAGGACTTCGGTACAGGTTCCGGTTCTGTATCCGCTGTATCGGAATCCGTGCCGCCCGCTGCCACAAGCCTTGTCATCTCTTTCGTCACCACCTGATTGCGGTCGAGCGTCTGAAGCTTCCCATATACCTCGATCGCGAGTTGGTAGTAATTGGCTGCAAGATCCGCATCCGTGCTCTTTGCCGCGTCTCCTGCCTTTGTATAGACCTCTGCCTGGTAGTAGTAGCCGTCCGTGTTCTCCTGATCAAGATCAATCACTTTCTGGTACGCATCGGTAGCCTCATCATATACAAAAGTCACATCTGAAATTTTAGTATTCTCTGCATTTGCCAGAGAATCCGCCTTCGCTGTGTACGCCTGACCGAGACCAATGTATGCATCATCCTGCTCCGGCTCGATGCTGACCGCCTTGTGGTACATATTGACGGCCTCGTCGTAATTCATTTCATTCAGATATTTTTTGCCAAGCCGTAGCGCACTCTTATACCGCTGCGCCGGCAAATGCAGATAAACGGCAAGGAAGCACGCCACGCCCGCCAGGATTTCTGCCAGAATAATCAGAGCGGGAATGATATTGTTTCTGTCATTTCTTTGCATCTTTTTCATACTCCGTCAGGTTCAAATAAATGTGAGATATGACTGAAGGGCATATCCGATCTGTCCATTGTAGGAAACGAGATAAAAGTCCTTCTTTGCTTCTATGTAGTCGACCTCTGCTCCCAGAGGAATTCTGGTGATTTCATCTGCACTGGTGTATGGGCTGGTCCGCAGTGTGATGTATTCATTGCAGTTGACGATTTTAATTTATTTCCACAACAGTTGGGACAAAACATTGCATTGCCATATAATCCGTTTTCCGGATCACCCTTTCTTCATTTAGTAAAAGGAAGCCCTATAAGTTGCGCCAAGGCTCTGAAGCGCCGCAATCCGCTTGTCCTCACTCGGATGCGAGCTTGCCAGCGTCGCAAACAGGCCTGTTTCTTTATAGGAACATGAACTGAAGGCTTCAAGGAGCGCGCACAAAGGACTACCGTAGCCGCAGCGGAATGCAAACTCATCTGCTTTGTACTCATCTGACCGCATCGACTTCAGTACCAGCAGTCTTCCGAGCCCCGTCCACAGCCACATCATGGCATCAAGAAGCACCACTGTGAGCAGCGTGACAAGCAAACTGACGAGGCCCCCGAGCAGACTCTCCCTGCCGCCAAACAAAAAAATAAAAATGCTCAGGAAAACACCCGTGATTTTCGTGGTAATCCGGATGATTGTATAAATAATGGAAACGATCATATTGCCGACCGTAATGAGCAGCAGGAAATCGGTATCATGATGCGCGATATGCCCGAATTCATGGCAGAGAGTCGCGATGATCTGATCATCAGGGAAATACAGGAGCCCCTTCGTGAAGCAGACCGTCCTTCTGCCGGTTGCAAAGGCATTCGGCGCATCATCATCCTTCATGAACAGCCGGATATCATCCGGAATGGACAGCCCCTCCGCTCTGGCTGCCGTCGCAGCTCTATTTCTCGCTTCCTGAAAGAGCGGTTCAATTCTGTCAATGATCTCCTCTCTCTCCAGCTTTTTGCATCCGCTATGCCATCGCAGGATCATCTCTCCGAACGGTGACAGCGCAAGGGCAATAGAAACGGTATAACACGCCATTGCACACACAAAGCTGAGGAGAGCATTATCTGGAAATATCGGAGTAAACAGCCACCAGATGATAAGCACATTGAGAACCAGATAAATAATCACCGGTATCCTGCGCACCTTTACCAGGGACTTTATAAAATCCACCAGATAGAAGGAGGAATCGCTCTGGACGATCTGGCCGTCCGCATTCACAGACGAGCGCTGAGACGTCTGATTCGTCGCAGTCCGCGTGTCGCCAGATATTGCGCCCCATTGGCCAGACACCTCCACCGGATACGTCCCAGTTCGCGTGTCACTGCATACAACGCCGGCAGGAACCGCCGCTACCCCCGGAATTTGCCTCTTTCGTAAAATGAGGTTTCCTTCTGTATCGTTTTTGTGCTGTATTCTCGTCGGCTGCTGTACATGGGTAGTATCTGCCGACTGAGGCCGGACCGGTGTGCCGCATACAATGCAGAAATTGGCACCGTCCGGCAGCTTCGCTCCGCATTTCCTGCAGAAAAATTTGCGCGGTTCCTCATATTTCGTTCCGCACTCGGGGCAGAAGAAGTCATCGTCTTCTAACTGATTGCCGCAACTCTGACAGATTTTCATGGGCATATACTCCTTTAGCAGATTTTAGGGGTGATAAAAACACGAGAGTCCCCCCTATTTTCATGTATAAGATTTATGATAGTGAAATCGTTATTTTCAGGCAATGCGAGCAGGTATAAGTTTCCTGTCCAATCCGTTGTCCAAAAATGCGACTGTCTTTGGCAGGATGCGGCAGAAGAAAGGACGCAAAAACCCCCGGCAGACGACATGGCAGGAATCTGTTATGATGTTTATCAGAACCTGACACTTCTTGGTCCAACACTTCTTGGTACCCCTCTCTGGAGGTATTAGCAATGAATAACGAACTGACATTGGAACGTTTTCAAAAGGCACAGGCGCAGGATTATCAGACGGCGCTGGCAGAGGTCCGGGCGGGACAGAAGCGCTCCCACTGGATGTGGTACATCTTCCCGCAGATTCACGACCTGGGGCGCAGCAGCATTTCCCAATATTATGCGGTCCAGAGTCTGCAGGAAGCGCGGGATTACCTGAAGGATCCTGTTCTCGGCAGTCACCTGGTGGAGATCAGCAGCGCGCTGCTTGAGCTGAAAACAGACGATCCGTTCGAGGTCTTTGGCCGGCCGGATGACATGAAGCTTCGGTCCTGCATGACCTTATTCGAAAAGGCGGATCCGGAAATACCTGTGTTTTCCAGGGTTCTTGATAAATTTTACGCCGGAAGGCGGGATACAAGGACTCTTCAAATTCTGCAAAATGAAGCGCCCGCGGCCCTTGGCGACCGACAGATCTACAGCACACCGATCGGACCGGTCTGCATGTCGAAGGCAGAACATGATGCCTATCTGGAAGAGCTGGAAATGCGGAAGAGATAGAAGCAAGTGCCGAGATCCCCGTTTTATCCGAGAAAGACTGCCTCTGGAGGACAAGCACGACTATAATGGTAACTGCTTTCACCATCTGGACCGCGCCATCTTTCTGGCGGAGGAGATGGCGCGCACTAACTATGAAAATCAGCTCCGTAAGGGTGATACCTTTGACCTTGCAGCGGATTGCGGATTTACTCAGATTTCATACAAGCCTGAAAGATTCTGCACAAACTCCGCAAAGCGCGGAAGCGCAAACGCAACTCTGCCATACGCTTCCGCATTAACGATCCCGCGGTTCTTCAAACGAACACGATAGACATTAAAAAGACTCGAATCCATCTTAAGAAGAGAACGGACATCCTTCGTTCTGCCGCTCTCACTTGCTGCGATGGCACGACAAACCTTTCGGTCCATGTCCGACATCTCCATCCACATCTTGGAATAGGCTGAATCCGAAAGCTTCGCGTCATACTCCGGCAGAATATCACTGACCGAGCTCACCGGCATCGCATCCCAGTAAATATAGCCCAACACCTGAAAGGCAAATGAATAACCCTTCGTAAGCGCAGCCAGTTCAAGGCTCTCCTGCGCACTAATCTTCAGAATTTTCTTATACGACTGTGCAATCGCGGCCATATCAAGCGGGCCCAGGATAATTTTCGGAGCCCTGTATAGAAAAGTCATATTCTGCTCATTCTGCAGTGTCATGATATTCTCATACAGTCCCGTTCCAAGAAAATAGATCGGCCTTTCTTTACCGATCAGAATCTGGAAAACGCTGGCAAATTCCTTCATTTGCGGAGTATTCGTTACTTCATCAATTGTGACCAGAAGTTTCTTGCCGTGCTGCTGAAGAACAGCAAGAACCCTGTCGATTCTGGAAAGATCTGTCTCTTCAGGCACGGAGGAGCTGATGCCGACATGCCCAATAAAGGGGATGGTGAATTGAGCCTCCACAGACATTTGATGAAGCTTGCTGCTGTTATAGAGTTCTGAGGCAATCGTATGTACAATATCTCCTGTCGGGGTGCATCTTACAACAAGCCAGTCCTTTTCTTCGGCCAGCATATTGGCAATCGACGACATCAGGACTGTCTTTCCAGACCCACGCACCCCCATGATCAGAAACAACTGATCTGTCACCGGACTCTCATGAAAGGTTGTCAGAATCCTCTCCGTCTGCTCCGGCCGTTCAATATATTCTACCGGTTTTCTGCTGAACGAGATCATGAATGGATTTTTCTGTCGCATACTCATACCAGTCCGCCTCTCTGTTTATCTAAGTTTATCTAAGTTCAATATCATTATATAAGTTTATCTATCTTTTGACAAGTCCTGTCCTGCACGGCAAAGATATCCCCTATATTCCGCACACCATCCCCATTGATGAAGGCTTCCCGCATCATCCTGAAAAGAGAGGTGCCAGGGGTGTCAGTCGTCGATATTGATATCGCCCATACCGGTAACGGCCTTGATTGTTTTCTTCCCGTCGCCGACGGAGATTTTCTTATTGCTGCTCAGGGTGTCTTCGCCGACCGTGATATCGCCCATCGCTGTGGACGGGGTGATCGTGTAGTGGTCCAGAGAATCTGCGAGATTAAGAGTAATGTCTCCGTTGCTGGTCTGCAGATCGAAGGCATCAGAGCTTGCGTCTTCAAGATCAATATCCCCATTGCCGGTGGTTATTCCGATGGATTTTCCGGTGCAGTCTGACAGCGTAATGTCGCCATTGTCGGATGATATGTCAAGGGATTCGGCAGACGCCCTCTTGTCCGGATCAATGGCAATATCGCCATTTTTCGTAGATAAGGAGATCTGCCCCAGTTCCCAGTGATCTGAGGGAATGGTAACTGTCAGCGTTCCCCCGGAAGATGCCTTCTTCTCGCCTGAGGAAGCTTCGATGACAAATGTATCATTGTCGACATGTACAGTGGGTACGGATGTCTTCGGCCCTTTATATGTCCACCCGAAATTCTTCCCGGCCTCGATCTCGATATCATCCTGTGACAGCTGAATCTGAAGATTTGAAAATGAATCCGTGCTCTCGGAAACCTCTGTGTCACCCTTCCCGATAAAGCTGAAGGAAAAGCCGTCGTCCGTAGAAAGCGTGAGACGCCCTCGCTTCGAAATCCCGTAAATGACGGCCGCAATGGTAATGGCAAAAAGCAGGATGAAATAAAGCAGACGTTTTTTCATTTCTCATTTCCTTCCTTTTCTCCGAACAATGCTTTTATAAGGCATTCAATGACGACAGCCACCGGGAAGATGAGCCAGGAAATGCCCCAGGAAAATGTGAGAAAGCTCAAGATCAGGTAAATGCAGACAACCGTCGGCCAGAATACGCTCATGACAGCGGCAATCGTCTGATTCGTGTATTTTACAGGGGAAGAGGTCTCCCGGCTCCCGCTGTACCGCCCTTCCATCCGCTGCTTGTTGTTCAGCGAAAGCAGGCGCCGATATCCGTTTTCTCTGGATGTGCTGACCGTGAGGAGGCAGGTTGCCGCACCGACCATAAGAAGCAAAATGACAACTCCGATTGCAAGCTCGTATCCTTTTCCGGAGGCCACGGCAAGGAGCGACAGCGGAATATAGCAGGTGCAGTATAATATGATTGCCAGGGTCCGCTGCAGTATCAAGGCATCGTGCATATTTCTGTGCTGCTCATCGACCATGCTGACCGTCCCGTAATCGATGCTGCAGGATTCCGGCTTAAAAAAAGCCCATTTTTTCATCTGCAGACTGGCATATACGTGGAGTCCGATGCAGGCCGCGATCATGGCAAAGAGAAAGAGAAGGCCCGTCGCTATGCCCGGCCCGGATGTCCAACCAAATGCCTGTGTGAGGATGATACCGCACGGAGAAATGATCGCAAACATCGACCCGAGTCCATGCAGAAGCGAATCATGTGCGCAGTCGTCAAGGCAGGACTGGACCTCTTCCATCGAGACCTCCCGGTCTCCGTCATTACCCGCATTGTCCTGATGAAGCAAATGGCTGATTCCCAGCGTATCTCCGAGCTCGTCAAGGTTGCCGAATTCCGCAATGACCTGCGCGATGGCTTCATTTTCTGATTTACCGTCCTGCACAAGCTCCGAATATTTATCCTCCATCATCTGCCCGAGCTCGCACTTGGCCCTGATCACTTCCTGCGTATTCGGGAGTCTTGCAAACATCGATTCCAAATAGTTTCGTATTGTATTCATTTTTCCCTCTCCCTGACAAATAAATCAACCACTGTTCGGGTCAGCTTCCATTCCCTGCATCTCTCTGCATAGTACTCTTTTCCGGAATCCGTGACCCTGTAATACGTCCTCCGCTTCCCGTTCTCCGAGACACCCGGATAGGACAGTAGATACCCTTCCTTCTCCAGACGAGTCACAGCAGAGTACAGTGTCGTCTCCTTAATGACATAGGCGCCATCTGTTTTTTTGCGGATGTTCTGTGAGATCTCGTACCCGTAGGACGGCGCCTCCAGCAGCAGGTCCAGGATAATAATGTCATTACAGCCCCGGATGACATCACTGCTAATTCCCATTTCGCCCTCCTCCCTGCCCGATAGCGGACATTGATCAGAATACCACGTCTGTCATACTATGTCTGTCGTAGTATCCTGTGTCCATAATATACTACGACTGTCGGGGTATGTCAACATCGTTCCTGAAAATGCAAAAACTCCCGGCGGACGAAATGGCAGGAATCTGTTATGATGTTTATCAGAACCTGACACTTCTTGGTCCAACACTTCTTGGCACCCCTCTCTGGAGGTATCGGCAATGGATTACGAACTGACATTGGAACGTTTTCGAAAGGCACAGGCGCGGGATTATCTGAAGAAGCCTGTTCTCGGCAGTCATCTGGTGGAGATCAGCAGTTCGCTGCTTGAGCTGAAAACAGACGATCCGGTCGAGGTCTTTGGCTGGCCGGATGACATGAAGCTGCGGTCCTGCATATCGAAGGCAGAGCATGATGCCTATCTGGAAGAGCTGGAGATGCGGAAGAAATGAAACAATCCATCACAAATACCACCAAGATTTTTCTTGCGGCTATGGCGGCCATTCTGGCGGCAGAGCTTTTATCCCTTGATAATTCCATTTCTGCAGGGATTGTGGCGATCCTCACGATCCTCCCGACAAAGAAGGAAACGATCCGGACCGCAGTCAGCCGTTTTCTTGCATTTGTTATCGCGCTCCTGCTGGCTGCCGTGAGCTTTCATCTATTCGGGTTCGGCCTTACCGGTTTCCTGATCTATCTCGCTCCCTTCATTTTTGTGTGCCAGATTATGGGATGGGCGAGCGCTATGGCGATGGATTCCGTTATCATCTCCCATTTTTTGATCTTCGGATCAATGACCCCGGAGCACCTGGGAAATGAAATTCTCATTTTTGTGATCGGCGTCGGAATCGGAATCGCTGCGAACCTGAGTCTGCGGAAAAATGAGGCGGACATGAAGCGGTACCGCGACGAGGCGGACGAGCAGATTCGGAGCATTCTCCGGCGAATGTCGGAGCGGCTGCCCCTGGAAGACAAGCGTGATTATAACGGCGACTGCTTTCAGCATCTGGACCGCGCCATTTTCCTGGCCGAGGAAATGGCACGCACCAACTATGCAAACCAGTTCCGTAAGGGTGATACCTTTGACCTCCGGTATATCGACATGCGGAGGCGGCAGCGTCATGTGCTCATGGAAATGTACAAGCTCATCAGGAGGATTCACAGCAATCCTCCGACGCTGCAGCGGATTGCGGATTTTCTCAAGCAGATCGCAGACGAGTATGACGCCCGAAACGATGTCAGAAAGCTGCTGGCGGACTTTGCCGCCATGTGGCAGGAAATGAAAGAAACTCCTCTTCCGGTGACCCGGGAGGAGTTTGAGGACAGGGCCCGGCTCTTTGCGCTTATGCAGGATATCGAGGAGTTTCTGCAGATTAAAGCAGAGTTTTATCAGGAAGCAGTGGAACACAAATAAAACGAATGAAGCCCGGCATTGGCCGGGCTCCAGCAAATCCTGCTGTCAGTCTTCTTTTTCCACGCAGTAGTTGTTGTACTTCGTGACCTTCGCCTCGTAGCCCGGCAGCACGACGATGGTTGTCGTCGGCTCCTCGATGATCGCCGGCCCGTGGACTGCGTCGCCGTAGCCCAGATCTCCGCCGCGGAAAACGGGCACGACCTTGATGTCGTTGTACTTTTTGAAGAAAACCTTGCGGGCACTGTAGTTCTTTGCCTTTACGTCCGCGAGATCCTCCGGCTCGCTCCACTCCTGCTCACGGATCACGGCCTGGCGCTCGTGCTTTCCGATTGCCTTCACGCGCCACATCAGGCACTCAATATAGGTGTCATCCTTGACAGAGAAGGTGCGCTCATGCTCTGCGTGGAAGGCTGCCTCCATCTTCGGGATTGCATCTGCCGAAATGGTGAAATCATCGTTCAGGAAATCCGTGATCTCGATGGACAGCTCGTAGACCTGGGACGGATAATGCGCCTCCATGTAAAGCTTGACGCTCTGCCGGTCCTTTGTGATGTGGTTCCGTTCAAAGAAACCGTCAGCCTTCTTCTTCAGCTTTCCGATCAGGCGGTTGACGCCGTCAAAATCGAAATTTGCAGTATTGGTGTAGAGGCTTCCGTTGTACTCGGAGACAATGTCTGAGAAAATGCCGCCGACTGCGCTGAGCCCGCCTGCTGTGCGCGGGATCAGGAGCTTCTTCATATCGAGTCCCTCGGCCAGCGCGATCGCGTGGAGGCCGCAGGCGCCCCCGCCGGAGACCATCGCGTAGGAGCGGGGATCGATGCCCTGCCAGATCGTGATATCCTTGATGGCGGCGATCATGTTGACATTGACGGTCGTCCAGATCGCGTACGCCGCCTCCATGACAGTGATGCCGAGCGGCTTTGCCACATGCTCCCGGATCGCCTGCTTTGCAAGCTCCGGATACAGCTTCATGCGCCCGTCGTTAAAATTGTCCGGATTCAGATAGCCGAGCACGAGGTTCGCGTCCGTGACGGTAGGAAGGGTGCCGCCGCGGTTGTAGCAGGCAGGTCCCGGAACAGATCCGGCGCTCCTCGGCCCGACACGGACCATGCCGCCGTTGTCGACCCAGGCGATGCTTCCGCCGCCGGCGCCGATGCTGTGGACATTGACTCTGGAAATGCCGGGAATTTCGTGACCGATCAGCGCTTCCTTTGAGACGGAGATATTTCCATTGATGACGCAGCTGACGTCAAAGGTTGTGCCGCCCATATCGAGAACGACGGCATTCTTTTCTCCGAGATCGTTGAACGCGTACTTTCTTCCGGAGACCGGCGCCATCGACGGACCGGAGTCGAGCGAGTAAAGCGGCCGCTCGACGATCTCATCGGTGCTCATGACGCCGCCTGCCGAATTGACCATGCCGACCTGGCCGATAAAGCCTTTCTCCGCGAGACGGCTGTTCAAGTCATTTGCATAGGTGGAAATGAGCTTCCGGAGTGAAGCATCCATGGCTGCGGAGACCCAGCGGCGGTATTCGCGCGTGCTCGGGTTGACCTCGTAGCTCTTGACAACGGTCACCTCCGGCCATACCTCCTTCACGATCTCGGCTGCGCGGTCTTCATTTTCCGTATTGACGGTCGACCAGAGGAAGCAGATGCAGATGGCCTCAACGTGATAGCCCTTCAGCTTCAGCGTCTGCTCACGGACCATGTCCTCGTCGAGCGGGATGTCGATGCCGCCCTCGGAATTGATGCGCTCGCGGACCGGGAGCGTCAGATATCGCGGGACGAACGGCTCCGGATAGTCAAGGAACATATCGAACGGGTTCTTGTTCGGGCCCTCCCGGAACAGGAAGACGTCGCGGAAGCCCTCGGTGCAGAGAATGCCGACCTTGCCGCACTTCTTCTCAACGATTGCATTTGTTGAGATCGTGGAGCCATGCGTAAACAAACCGCTGTTGATCACGCTGATGTCCTTCATGAAGCTCTCGAAATCTTCCTTGTAGTACTCGGATGCGACCTTCAGCGCGCCGAGAATTCCTTCCGTCCAGTCGTGCGGGGTCGTCGGGGACTTGAATACCTTGACGTCACCCGTCTCATCCATGACCGCCGCATCCGTAAATGTACCGCCAACATCGACACACGCATATTTCGACATGAATTTTTCCTCCTTAATCATCGGTATGAAGCTTCGGTTTTCCAGACGATATCAGCGGGAAGCCCGCATTTCCTTTCTGAGAGAGTCCGTGGCCGGCATGTCCGGAACATAGGTCTCCTTCGAGTCATCAACAACGACTCCGTACACATCCCTTGCGTATGCTTTTGTGATCCACCCCTCCCGCACGCGGTGTGCGACGAGGTACGGATCGCGGTCGAGCGGATCTCCATAGCCGCCTCCGCTTGAGCTCTCAGAAACGATTGCTTCGCCGACCCTGATCTCCGGCTCACCGAAGGCCGGCAGCTCTTCCCTTGATCCTTCGCCGGTCTTCAGATCATATTTCCAGGCGGCTGACTTGTATCCGTCGTGCCCGCCGAGCGCACCCTTCGGCGGATTGTCGATGCCGTCGCAGGAGTAGGCGCAGACCATCGGGTCGTGGCGCGGGGTCATGACGAACTTGCAGGATGGCGCGGAATCAAATTTTCCGGCACCGACGGAATCCGGGATAATTTCCTCAGAGACGACCTCAAACGGATACTGCTGCTCCAGAACCTCCGTTGAGTTCCAGTTCATCGCGCCGCCGGTCACAGGGTACTGATAGGTGACCCAGCCGTCATAGCCGTCCACACCGGGGCCTCCGGTCATGCCGCAGAAAATCTGGTTGACATACGGATCATTGTGCTTGCGCCAGTCAACACCGGAGACAACGGAGACGGCCGGGCACTGCGTCGCACCGCCCTCGGCCATGCCGTTCTTTGCGGTGATCTGGTTCATCAGGGCCTGCACACCGGAAATGACGCGGTCTGCGAGGTTCGTTGTGGCCATCGAGGAGGAGTAGGGGGCCTTTGCCTTACCGATGACGCAGCCCTCCCGCATCTTCACCTTGATCCGGCTCATCGCGCCGTCGTTGCAGGGGATGTCATTTGGCATGCGGTTGAGAACACCGGTCACGGTACTGGCAAGGACCGTCGCCTCGCACATATTGAGGCCGCAGGGCATGGAGTCTGCATTTTCCGTCATATCGAAATCGATCTCGCCTTCCTCCGGCTTTGTGTCGCAGATGATGTGAATATTGATTTCGGGGACGACGCCTTCAATCGCGTCCGCCTTGATATCATAAGTGTAATGGCCCTTCGGAAGCTTCTTCAGCTCCTCCTTCATGCGGGTCGCGCCATATTCCTGGTAGGCATCACAGAAATCCTTGACGACCTGGTTGCCGTACTCATTGCAGAGAGCCTCGAGCCGCTTCTCACCGACGCGGCAGGAGCCGACGCAGGCGAGATAGTCGCCGTACCAGAGCTCCGGCACGCGGTTTCTCATTTTCGCAATCTTGATCATATCGGCGACGTCCTTGTAGTCCTTCTGGAACTTGACGCAGGGCCAGTCGATCGCGCCTTCCAGGAACATGTCCTTCGCGGACGGAACGTAGGTGGATGGAATCGTATTACCGATATCGGCCTGATGGCCCTTCGTGACAGCAAAGAACATCAGCTCATCGTCAGCAAAAACAGGGGCGATAAATGTGTAATCGGCGTGGTGGGTATTGCCATGATAAGGGGAGTTGTTGAGGAACAGATCTCCCTTGTGGATGCCTTCGGGGTGATCGAAGCACGGACCGACGGTGAGACCCATATTGGCGCAGTGGACCGGGATGCTCTCGGCGAGAGCGATGACCTTGCCGTTCCGGTCGCAGATCGCAGTCGAGAGATCGTGGCAGACGCTCATGAGCTGTGAACGCGCGGTGCGCATCAGTGTGTTTGTCATTTCAAGTCCGATGCTGTAAAGCCTGCTTGACAAAACGGACATCAGATATGGTTCTACTTTTCTGCTCATCATTTGTCCTCCTTATCTGGTGGTACATCCTTTACGTAAAAGGGCCGGCTCCTTCGAGCCAGCCCCTTTGCTGTAAATGAATGTTCATTAATGATGAACAAAATATACGGCGGAACCATCTGCCTGTCAATAAAAAACACGGAAATTGAAAAATGAAGCCCTGTAAGCGGTCACTTTGTTCTAATTCCCATCCAATTCTGCAGGCAGACAGGAAAAATGTCCTGTAATGATGAACAATTACTCATTTCTGAGAAAACTCCCTGTCTTTCTGGCGCAGTCCCGGAGATCTTCGATCAGCTGCTTCCGGATGTAAGGAGAAAACGGCCCCGTCTGGATCGCACCGACCGCGTACCGCACATCATCAAAACCGACGATCACGGGGACGGACAGCGCATAGATCTGCTCGTGGTATTCCTCATCGCAGAACGCATATCCCTGATAGGCAGCCTCCGTGATATCGCGAGCAAGAAGCTCCGGATCTGTCACGGTTGAATCCGTATAGCGCTCAAGCGGATGCTCCTTCACGCTGTCAAAATAGCGGGTCCTTGTCTCTGCAGGAGACAGGCCGAGCAGTATTTTTCCTGCGGCTGTCGCGTGAACAGGCGCTGCCTGCCCGACCTTTGACACAAAGGAATGATGACCGTTCTTCGGCTGTTCAGAGGCCAGATAAATGATCGACCTGTTCTCCGCATCAAGCTCAGTGAGGTAGACCTCGACATCGTATTTGTCACGGATGGCCTGAAGGTATTCTGTAACCCGATAATCCAGATTTCTCGTGCTCTTGTATCTCGAAAACAGGGAGACGATCTCGCCGCCCAGCATATATTTTCTGGTGCGGCTGTCCTGCACAACATAGCCGTGAGCGCGGAATGTCGAGAGAATGTTCTGTACAGAGCTCTTCGGAAGCCCGCTGTGCCGGGCGAGCTCCGTCACGCCGGCGCTCTTGTGCTCGTCATCGAAATAATCGAGAAGGCTCAGAGCCTTGGAAAGAGATGGTACCTTAATATCCTTGTTAGATTCCATATGATAAAACTCCTGGGTACCATTGTATCGTATCGCCGGAAATCACACAATCGAAATTCGTGTCACCGCAGCGATGCCCATGGCACCCTTGCCGCCATGGCAGGAAATCGTACCTCCGGTCATGACATACTGCGTGTCCTTGAAGCCATTTTCCAGAGCGATTTCTCTCATTCTGTCCAGAACGTCCTGCGCCAAACCTTTCCCATACATCAGATAGAGAGTGTCCTTCTGGCAGTCGTACCTTCTCAGAAAATCCTTATAGAACTTATCCACGATCCGCCGCATTGATCCTCTGTATTTCTTTGTGGCAATCAGACGGCCATCACTATTGATCTCAATGAGCGGCTTCAGGTTCAGAATATTGGCAACCAGATAGGAGGCATTGGAAACTCTTCCGCCGGCCCGGAGGTATGTGAGAGTGGCCGGAATAAACTGACATTCGATACGGTCAGATAAAGCCTGCAGCTCCTCTGCCAGTGCAGCATAGTCCATGACCGTAGCCTTACGTTCCTGAATCAGCTTATACGCTTCCGCAATATAGGCAGTGCATCCTCCGGACACGGACTTCGTATCGATCAGATAGATGTCGCGAAAGCCCTCGTCCTCTATGGCAAGCTTTGCGTGGCTGTAGGTACTGGAGGCTGCCGAAGAATAGGCGAAATGATAAATGACACATCCGGGATGCTCATCCTGAAGCTTATGAAAGAAGTCTATGTATTCCCCCTCATTCACTGCGGAGGTCGTCGGAATCCGGCCGGTTTCATCGAAATAATCAAAGACACGGTCGATGGGAAAGCATCCGTCGTCCAGTGATTCCCCATCCATGATGATGTGCATCGGTGCAACGTATACCTGGTATTTGCGGACCAGCGCGTCCGGCAGATCTGAACCGCTTTCTGTAGAAATGAGAATCTCTCTCATGTATCTCTCCCTCCTGTCTCTGTGGCAATTTGCAGTCAACATTTTGCACAGATCAGATATAAGTATATCGTTGTTCGGGAAAAAGGGACAGATACAAGTTTCGGCCACACATATTCATTTCTGCACATTTATCTCCGCACGCCAAAAAGAGGACCTGCCGGAATCTGCAGATCCTCCATTGCTTTCACAGCTGTCTTCTATGATAAATTTCGTTTGTTGTGTGACCGGTCATGCCCGTTCACAGACACTTCATTTTCAGGCTCTCACAACCGAAATTCTCTGCTGAATATGGTTGCCCTTCTCGATCTCGTCGACCATCGCGAGTGCGTAATCCGCATAAGAGATGATGCTCTCATTTCTGGAATTCAGAGTCAGTTCCTCACCGGCGAGAATATATTTTCCTGTTCTCTCACCATCTGCCTGGAAATCTCCAGCCGGGGAAATGTACGTCCACTTGACATCCTCCGACGCGCGAAGCTCCGCAAGCGCGAGGCCGTGCGCCGCGCTCACCGGCTTGTACGAATCCGGGAATGTCGGCTGAAGCTCGACTGTCGATGTATGCTCCTTGTTGACATAAAGGCTGCCTGCACCGCCGACAACAACCAGGCGGGTCTCTGTCCCTTTCAGCAGGTCTGCCAGATAGATGGCTGCCTTCGGAATGACGTACATCGTATCCAGAGTCCATGCACCAGCTGCATCGACAACTGCATCAAACCCCTGAAGATCTTCCTTCGTCAGCTCGAAGAGGTCCTTCTGCACATAGTGCTGTGCCTTCGTGTTGTTCTCCTTGCGGCCGAAGCCCGTCACGTCGAATCCGCGGCTGACTGCCTCTGCAATTACCTTGCCTGCGACGCGTCCATTTGCTGCAACAACTGCAATCTTCTTTGCCATGATATTTTCCTCCATGCATTTGCTGTAATTTATTTTGTTTCATCTGATGGTTGTACTATAACATGCCGCAGGATTGTTGTCAACTATTTTGTTACATTTATTTTGATAGAAAATGAAGTTTCAATTTCACGACATGAGACAGTCCCTTCCCAGCATCCTGTACTTGCCAGACCATGCGTATGATAGGGAAGCTTTGCCAGCTGAGCTGCTCCTGCCTCGATCTGTGCCTGATTGTCGAATTGAAGTTTTCGTATTATACTCTGGTAACATAAGACAAAACTCCAGAAGGGATTTTTATTATGACTGAACGCATCTCTGCTCTCGTCTTCGACGTGGACGATACACTCTATGACCTTGCCTGGCCCTTCGAGATGGCCGTAAGAAAGCGGTTCGGAAGCCGCTATGACGCAATTTTGGAAAATGTATTTATCCGAAGCCGCGTGCACAGTGACGCCATTTTTGACAAATGGACCAGTGGGGCAATCAGCACGGACGAGATGTACATCTACCGCAACACCGCCTCCTTCAAGGATTTCGGTGTGAACATCTCCCGGGCGGATGCGATCGCCCTGCAGGAGGACTATCTTCATTTTCAGAAACGGATTTATCTCACGGACACGGTAAAGGATATGCTGACAGCCCTTAAGAGCCGGGGCATTCCGCTCGGCATTATCACGAACGGAAGCCTCGCCCATCAGGGAGGAAAGCTCAGAACACTCGGCCTTTCAGAATGGATTCCGGAGGAGCATACGCTGATCTCCGGTGCTGCCGGATGCGCAAAGCCCGCTCCGGAAATATTTCATCTCATGGAGCAGCGCCTCGGCATCCCGGCAGAGCAATGCTGGTATATCGGAGACACGTACGCCAATGATGTCGCCGGCGCAAAACATGCCGGATGGCACGCCGTGTGGTTTAATCGAAGGCATGGAAGTATCCCCGATGGGGATGTACTGCCGGATGCTGTCGTCACCTCCGAGAGGGAGATGGCAGATCTGATTACAAGTGAGGGCTTCCAGAGAAGCGCTCACGCTTGACATCCTCCCACAACTAAAGTCGAGGCCTTCCCGCGCCGTGTTTGTAAAACGATGACTCCTATACGGACTTTTCGCGTGTTCAGGCATGAATTTTCACGGTGAAAATTTGATAATTGCCCGCCGCACACTCGTGACTTCAGCCGTGGGAGAATTCACGCTACGCGGGCCATGCATCATCTGAATGAGTCAACGAATTCCTCTACCTGCCCCTCGATAATCTTCATCAGGCGCCGCCTGGCCTCAACGGTTGCCCAGGCGATGTGAGGCGTAATCAGAAACTTCTCCGGATCTCTGACCTCGCGGAGCGGATTGTCAGCAGCCATTGGCTCCGTGTCAAGCACGTCCAGACCGGCAGCGGAGATGTCGCCTTCGTTCAGCGCGTCCCTCAGATCAGATTCTACAACAATCGGTCCTCGGCCGACATTTATAAAAATGGAGGATGGTTTCATTTTGCGGAAGGCCTCTCTGTTCATGAGGCCCTTCGTCTTTTCGTTGAGAGGCGCGTGGACGGAAATGATATCTGACGTCGCAAGTAGTGTGTCAAAATCCACTTCGCTGAATCTTGCACTGTGATTCCTGCCCGATGTCGAGTAATACTGAACCTCACAGCCGAAGCACCGGGCCACCTCGCCCACCCGGCTTCCGATCGCGCCAAGACCGATGATGCCCCATTTCATTCCATGCAGCTCATGAAAATGACGCTCAAAATGCGTAAAGGTGCTGTCATTAATGTAGGCGCCGCTCTTGACATAATGATCGTAATAAGGCAGATGCTCCAGCAGATAAAACAGCATGGCAAAGGTATGCTGGACGACGGATTCTGTAGAGTATCCTGCCACATTTCGCCAGGCAATTCCCTTCCGGTCAAGAAAATCCTTGTCGAGGTTATTCGTCCCCGTCGCGGTGACACAGACCAGCTTCAGATGCTCCGCGCCGCCGCAGGTCTGCTCATTTACCTGCGCCTTATTAAGGATCAGAATATCCGCGTCCCTGACCCGCTCAGGCATTTCCTCAGGCGTTGTAAAGTCGTACATGACCACCTCGCCGAAACGTTCAAAGCCGGATAAATCAATATCCTCTCCCAGTGTCTTTCTGTCAAGAAATACAATCCTCATGCGATCCTCCAAAAAAATAGTGCAGCACATTGTCAATCTTTCCATTGCGCTCAGCGGTGAATTAATAAAATCTGGGCAACTCCTCAGCACTCCCTAAGTCTCGATACGCTTCGTGTTCTTCATTTCGGACGGACAAAGCGATTTCACCGCTTAAAACAAGCTTATTATCGCATGTCTGGAAGATTTCTCAATCCCTTTTACCCCGGATTTTCACGGTGAAAATTATGCCAGCAAGAACCTGACACTCCTCGGAACGATATGTACACATGAGCCTGAAACTCCCCAGAACATACACTTCATATCCTGCATATTCACGCAAAATCAGCTGCTCCAGGATGCAACTCAGCATACAAAAAAAGAGGACCTGCCGGAATCTGCAGATCCTCTTTTATTCGAACAGCTGTCTTCTACGATGATTTTCGATCGTTATAAATCAGCTGCGAAGGTCCCAAGGCTTTCCTTATTCGACCAACTGATACTTGTTTGCGGGCAGCTCATTTTCAAGCTCTCACAACCGAGATTCTCTGCTGAATATGGTTGCCCTTCTCGATCTCGTCGACCATCGCGATTGCATAATCCGCATAAGAGATGATGCTCTCATTTCTGGAATTCAGAGTCAGCTCCTCACCGCCGAGAATGTATTTTCCTGTTCTCTCACCGTCTGCCTGGAAATCGCCAGCCGGGGAAATATACGTCCACTTGACATTCTCCGATGCGCGAAGCTCCGCAAGTGCGAGGCCGTGTGCCGCGCTCACCGGCTTATAGGCATCCGGGAATGTCGGCTGAAGCTCGACTGTCGATGTATGCTCCTTATTGACATAAAGGCTTCCGGCTCCACCGACAACAACCAGGCGCATCTCTGTTCCTTTCAACAGATCTGCCAGGTAGATAGCTGCCTTCGGAATCACATACATCGTATCGAGTGTCCATGCACCCGCCGCATCAACGACTGTATCAAATCCCTGCAGATCCTCCTTCGTCAGATCGAAAAGGTCCTTCTGTACATAATGCTGTGCCTTCGTGTTGTTCGCCTTGCGGCCAAAGCCAGTCACATCGAATCCGCGGCTGACAGCCTCCTCGATGACTTTACCTGCGACGCGTCCATTTGCTGCAACAACTGCGATCTTCTTTGTCATGATATTTACCTCCGTGTGTTTGTTGTAATGTGTTTTGTTTCATCTGATGGTTGTACTATAGCAGACTCCTGTATTGTTGTCAATAGTTTTATTACATTTATTTTGATCAAAGTTTCAGCCTGCCTAAGTTCTATTTTCAAATTAACCGCAGCGTCGAAAATGAAATATCCCGTGCGCAAGAAGACCGCTCTCATATGTTACGATTCCAGACACTCGCAAAGCTACCTGGGACACACATCTTCATTCTGGATGCAGTACGATAGAATTAATTACTTGTAATTATTCAGCACTCCTTGGAAAAACTGATGAAATCCGGAAGAAGAGCTTGTTCGCCGGACGGATTCAGAAGTTTTCCAAGGGACGGACAAGCGGCAAAGCCGCTCTGCCCGTCCGCACCGAGAAATGCAAAGCATTCCAGGTATAGAGGGTACTGAATAGTTACCTGCTTCAGATGTCAGGCTAGGGACTTTGCAAATCATGCGGCAGAGCCGACAGCGATCCATCTTGATCATGTTTTAAATGCCAGGCAGGAAGCCCCGGCTGCTTAATAACCGGGGCAGCTTATAAAATAGCGTAAGGAGGAATCGAATATGGCAGAAGAAAACCTGTATGTACCGGAAAATGATCCTTATTTTTCGGACCCGTATATTGATTTGAAGGAGTGGCGTGACAAGCCGTACCGCCACCTGTATATCCACGGCGGCTTCCGCGGAACGACAGAAAACGGAACGGAGGTCCGGTTCAGCTTTTATTTTCCGGAAAAAGAGAAATACGAAGGAAGGTTTTATCAGTACCTCTCTCCTGCCCCGGAAAATGAACACACCAATGAGTATCTTCACGGGGAGGACGACCGGCTCGGCTTTGCGCTGACTCACGGAGCCTATCTGGTCGTGAGCAACCAGGGCGGCTTCCAGATGAACGACCCGGAGCGGCTGTTCCGCTCGAGCGCAAATACAGCTCAGTTCTCAAGAAAGGTGGCCCAGAAGGTCTATGGCTATCAGCACCGTCCGTACGGCTACTGCTACGGCGGTTCCGGCGGAAGCTTCAAAACCATGGGCTGCATGGAGCACACGAAAGGGGTCTGGGACGGCGCTGTCCCGTATGTACTGGCCAACCCGATGGCGGCTCCGAATAATTTTGCTCCGCGGGTTCGCGTCATGCATGTCCTGAAAGAAAAGGGCCTCGAAAGAATTGTCGACAACATGGAGCCCGGCGGAAGCGGCAATCTCTATGACGGCCTGACCGATGAGCAGGCGGCTGTCCTCCGCGAGACAACATGCATGGGCTTCCCAAAGCGGGCATGGTTTGCACACACGTTCATGGGCGACGGTTCCCTCATGGTCCTTGCGCCCTACATTTATCAGATCTGCCCGGAATACTTCCACGATTTCTGGACGAAGAAGGGCTATGCAGGCGCAGACCCCTCAAGTCCTGAGGCGAAGGACCGCTATCAGTTTATCACGACAGTAAAAAGCCTGACGCCCATCAGCAGGGCAAAAAAGCAGCGCGGCTACAATGCCGGTGACAGCTGGCTGAACTCGATGGACGACAGCGAAGCGACTCCTCTCATTGAAATCAGTGACCTCCCGGATGAGCAGGCAGACCTCTTCCACTGCAAGGTCCGTGTGCTCAACGGGAAAGCAGAAGGAAAAGAGGCCGCGATCGATACGATGCAAAACGGCGTCATCCATATCAGCAATCCGCTCGCGGCGGAAATCCACGGGGATGTATTCCCGGGGCTTGCCATCGGCGATCAGATTATGCTGGATAACAGCGACTATCTGGCCATGATGACCATCCAGAGGCATCAGGTCCCCGACCGGTCCTTCAAGGTCTACGATATGTACCGCAACGCGGACGGAACGCCGAAGTACCCGCAGCTTCCTGTGCTCATCGCGCCGAGCGTTGCAAAAAATGGCGGAGGCGCTGTGCCGACCGGAAATATCCATGGGAAAATGATTGTACTCTGCACAGTTCTCGATGAAAGTGCATTTCCGTGGGCCGGCGACTGGTATAAAAAGCAGGTTGAAAAGCGCCTCTCCGAGCGAAATAACGGGACAAGTCCGGATAACTGCTTCCGTCTCTGGTTCATGGACAATTGCCTCCACGGAGAGACGGCTGAGGCCGTCGCCGGAAACCGCTTCTGTGTTGATTACAATGGCATGCTGAATCAGGCACTCATCGATGTCGCCAAATGGTGTGAGAAGGGAATCGCGCCGCATGCCAACGTTCCGTATCGCATTGAGGAAGGACAGGTCATTCTTCCGGATGACATAAAGGAACGCGGCGGTCTGCAGCCGGCTGTCCGTCTCGAAGTGGAAAATGCAGATAACCCGGCATGCGTGCAAGTAAAGGCCGGTGACAAGGTTGCTTTAAGGGCCACCGTCGAGGCGGCTCCCAACACAGTAATTGTAAGCGGCATCGCCTGGGACTTTGAGAATAGCGGCAAATTCACACCGTCAGACAAATGGACAGCGTCCGCAGACGGAACGAAGGCTGTCGAGGAAGAAACCCATGTATTCTCGAAACCGGGAACTTATTTTCCGACTGTCAAGGCATATACGACCAGCCGTGAAAAGCCGGATGATCTCTACACGCGGTGCAAGAATGTGAGCCGTGTGCGCGTAATCGTTAGCGAGTAAATGAAAGGCGCCCCGGCAAAATTTTCACCGTGAAAATCCCTGATTTTACAGAGTTCTTTGCAGATTCAGCCATCGATTTTCACCGTGAAAATTTCCAGGATTCGCTGTCAAAATACGAGTTTTCGAATCGTTTTGTCGAGGATTTTCACCGTGAAAATTTGAGCGTGTTGCTTGTTTGCGCCCTGGGTATCCGGTCATTCCACGTGGATCACTTCGGAATGGCTGAATGTCTCCGGGGCTATTTCATTTCCAATTCCCGGAAGGTCCGGTACCGGCATTTTCCCATTCACAGGTTCATATGTCCGTGTTGTGAGGCCCAGCATCCTCGGCATTTCCGTATTGACATTATATTCGTGAATGATAAATCCCGGTATCGCCGCCTCCATATGCAGAGATGCTGCTGTAATCAGCGGAGAACCACAGACATGGATCTGGACTGCAGCCTCGTAGATATACGCCAGGTCACAGATTTTCTTAACCTCTGTGATACCTCCGCAGGTACCAAGATCCGGCTGTATGACCTGCACAGCTCCCTTTTCCAGATAATCCTTGAACTGCCAACGGGAATACATTCTCTCACCTGTAGCTACCGGAATACCTGTATGTTCATGAACATATGCGAGATTATCAGCATGAGGAGCGGTCGGCTCCTCAAAGTACATGATCCTGTATCTTTTTGCCATGTTCCCCATTTGCGTGGCAGAAAGCTTGTCTGTCAGGCTGTGGTTTTCAAGAATGATGTCACCATTCGGGCCCAATGTGTCCCGGACAGCCTTCAGCCGTTCTTCGATCACATCCAAGTAATCTGCTGTGAGATAAGGCGCCTGCTCAAATTTATCATACGGAGTCCCGTCTTCCCGAAACGTTGTGAAATTAATCTTGACCGCGTCAAACCCCTTATCCATCGCAATCCGAGTTGCCTTTGCATAATCATCGGAGCTTGTGCAATGCTGCCGGCCTGTTCCCCAGCCCATCTGGAGCTGACTTGCATAGGCCCGCAGGGAGCTTCTCATTTTCCCGCCAAGAAGCATCCAGATCGGAACACCGAATTTCTTGCCTCGGATATCCCACATGGCAAGGTCAAATGCGCTGATCGCTCCAAATACAACCGGTCCTCCATTGTATCCCCAGAAGCATCCGTAATACAGCTTATTCCAGATCTTCTCATTTTCCAGTGGGTTCATACCGATCAGCATGGGAGCCATATTCCGGAGCATTCCAAAGGCCGCCTGATCGATTCCGCCATAGGAAAGAGCTACCTCGCCATCTCCATATATGCCCTCGTCAGTGTAGACTCTGACAAAGAGCGGTCTCCATCCGTCTTCTACCGGTTCGCTGTGCAGCAAATCTATTTTAGTGATTCTCATGTTTGTCCCCCCTCGAAATTCTAAACAGCAGCAATCTGTCTATTCTGACAATGCCATCTGACCTTTTTCGATAGTTATATGGCAATCCTTCAGACCGATCCGGTTCTGGATCAGATCAGCCATCGAGTCATCGGTTAGCGCTTGATTCCGGCTTTGCCAGCTTAAGCTTCAGCAATTCGGCAATGGCCTTGTCCAGATCGGACTTTATGACGATCGAGCGATCAGCGATTTCCTTCCAGGTACATGGCTGATTCAGATCGATAGTAGCGAAAACTGCATTTGGATTTTCCTTTGTCATCTGCCAGAAGGGATACTTAATGACACCCGGAGAGTTGAAGCCGACTCCCAGCTCCAGATAGAGTATTTTCCCCATCTTGTGCGCGGACAGCCACGATTCATAGCGGGAATGGGCAATGTGCCATCCCTCATCCCTGACGAACCGATCATCCCAAAATAGATTAAAATCCATTTCACGGCCACAGACAGGGCAGTGAGGGATAAGCTCTGCAGGGATAGTCATCTTTACAGGCTTGTCCTTCGGAACCTGAAAATGGCCCTTACTGTCCAGATTATAGCCCTGAGCAGAAATCATGGCCCGAAGCAAATCCTGATCATCATACGTCTTATCATGGCATGGCTTGCTGCACTGCAGAAGTCCGAAATCCCCCTGTGTGTAGCAAAGCTTTCGTTTGTCAAATCCGGCTCGGATAAATGAGTGGTCTATATTTGTTGTGAGGACGAAATAGTCCTTTCCATCCAAAAGCTTCTTCAGGTTCCGTAGCGTGTCCTTTGGAATTTCTTCAAATCGGTTGAACCAGGCCCATCTGGACCAGTAGGCCCATCTCTCTTCTCTGGATTCGAAATCGGCAAAGCAGCCGCTGTACATATCTGTCATACCATATTTCACAGTGAAATCTCCAAAGTATTTTTGAAGCCGTTCTCCGGCAAAATCCAGACCGGCGGCAGTGGACAAGCCGCTTCCGGCGCCCACCAGCACCGCATCGGCCTGCGTGATGATCTGACTTAGCCGGTTTATATCTTTTTGGTCGATTCTAAAATCTGACATAGTACTCCTTCCGACAATTGCGTGCATTTATGAAGCAGAAAATCATATCACTTTTTCATTGAATGAACGGTTCTTCCCGTTCGGCATTCATAAGGCAGTGACTTTTTCCCCTGATGTGCAGGAGGAAATATCCACGATACGGACATTTCCGCTTGCAGCAGAAAAATAGCACAGTTACACTTGTCAAGAAAGATACTGGTTAAATTATTAGCGGCTAATAAATTTCATAGTGGATGGAGAACAACTGCACGCAGGCAAATTTTCACGGTGAAAATTCACGTTTCCTGTTACTTGCGGTCTTTTGCCTTTCATGGAAAAAACATCTCTTGGAAAGTTTTGACGTTTTCTTTCCCAAATCCAATGAATGATCAGATAGCTCCGGATCAGGATAATAGCAAACATGGCTCCGAAACTAATACCAGATGTTGCCCTTGGATACTCCTCAGAAGATGTCCTCGAGCAAAATGTTTCACGTGAAACATTTTGCGGCTTCGCGTTCACTTGTTTTCATCATCAGAAGTCAGTTTCTGAATAAGCAGTAGCCACGTGTCAGCCTGTTACCTATTTTCGCCTTGAATTTTCACCGTGAAAATTTCTCCTGTATCAGCGATTCCAAAAAGCTCCCAGCCAATCCCACACCGGATTTTCACCGTGAAAATTCCTCCTGTGTTAGCAATTCAAAGAAGCTCCCAGCCAATCCCACACCGGATTTTCACCGTGAAAATTTCCCCTGTATCGCAATTCAAAGGAGTTCCCGGCCAATCCAGCTTCGGATTTTCACCGTGAAAATTTCTCCTGTATCGCAATTCAAAAGAGTTCCCGGCCAATCCAGCTCCCGATTTTCACCGTGAAAATTTCTCCTGTATTAGCGATTCAAAGAAGCTCCCAGCCAATCCTACACCGGATTTTCACCGTGAAAATCTCCTCCGTATCGCAATCAAAGAAGTTCCCGGCTAATCCAGCTCCCGATTTTCACCGTGAAAATTTCTCATATGCATACCTTGGATCGTTATCTTCCGGCACATGTATGATTCCACACTTTTCAAAGCCGAGTTTTTTCAGAAGGTTCTGCATGACAATATTATCCGGATGCGTATCCATACGCAGATGATGGCACTGCCCGTACGCCCAGTCGATGCAGAATTTGCCGATTCCCTTCTCGCTGCCATCTGAAGCAATTCTATGTACAACGCCATAGGGCGTGTCGTCTTTCCATTTGCCTTCGATGTCCAGATAGCCTTTCTCGGCATTCGCGCCGAAATCGTAGTAAAATACGCCTGCGATATGATCCTGAACCGTGCAGACATAGCACTTGCCATTCTCAATGTCCTGACGGATTAAACCTTCCGGCGGCCAGTTAGTCGCTGCCCACTGTCTCGGGTTGCCGTGGCTCTTCATAAACACTCTTGCGTAAGCATAGATCTTCATGATGCAAGCCAAATCATCCATTGTTGCCTTTCTTATCTCCTTATCCATCATGTCACCTCATTATTACCCCAGAAAATCACTTGGTTATTGAATGTCCGGGAAGCTTCGCTCGGTCTCTTGAGCGGCTTCGTCATTGAACGGTCTGGAATTCCCATTCGGCCACCATCATCCTACCCCGCGAAACGAGCACACACAAGAAGCAGGTATAGTTTTCGCGTTACAGTTTACACGCCAGGAATGTGTGAGCGGTAACTTCGCATCATTTCCCCAACTCAGCGCTGTTCACCTATCCATCGAACCATGCTATAATGTTTTCAGCGTAAAGACACGTATGATTTCTCAGATTCATTCGCAGGGCCGTCTCATCTGACCGCGGCAGGCCTTCTCCTGCCGTTTTTCCGGGTGAAATGCTTTCAAATGCAGAATTCCACATGAAATTTTCACGGTGAAAATTTCGTGGTCATGGCGTGCCCAGACAAATGTAATGAATCAGATAAGCATAAGGAGTTCACTATGGGAAAGCCAGTTACCATATCATTTGCCGCAAGAAAAGGCGGAGTCGGCAAGTCATTTCTCGCAGCCAACACAGCCGCATTCCTGATCTGTGACGGATACCGCGTTCTCTGCGTCGGGATTGACCAGCAGGACGACTTGGCGGACCGCTATCTGATCGATACAGACTACGATCCGCACGATCATAATTCTCTCGCGGATGTGCTGGCAGGAAAATGCACACCGCGCGAAGCGATTTACCAGACGTATCCGTTTCCGGCCTACCGGTGGAGACGAACAAAATTCCGCACGGTCGTCCGCGATAAGGTGAAGGATAAGACCGTCCATATGGATATCATGCCCGCCGGAAATGCGATTGTCGATGTCACAGCCCGCTCACCGGAGCAGCCGGACGACGGATATGACTATGATCTGATCACGGAGAAGCTGGAGCCGGTCTTTGATGACTATGATTTCATCATTTTTGACTGCCCGCCTTCCGATTATGATGGATCGATTCTCGCATATGCGGCATCCGACTACATCATCACACCGTATCACGGAATCGACTCCTCAAATTCAGTTGACATGATGGTCGAGACACTCCGTATTCTCGCTGCGCCCAAGGCAAACGGCGCGAAGCAGTACAAGCCGGAGTATTATCTCGTCATGAACATGCACAATCCCAGGGCAACCTATGACGCGCAGGGCGAGTCATTTGTCAGAGAGGATTTCGGAGACCACGTCTTTAAGCAGACGATCCGGAAGAGTCAGGCCGCTGAGAACGCGAAGGTCGAAGGAACACCGCTTGCATTTAACAGAAAGGCTGACATCAGCGAGGATGTCTATCTCTTTGAGCAGGAGCTGCTGGACATCGTAAGAAAAGGAGAAGAGAAGTAATGCCGAGAAGAAACGGGTACGCAAGTGCGCGGAATTCCCTGCGTGAGGCAGCGACAAGAATATCATCGGAGAGCATCATCGATATTCCAAGCTCCCGGATCAGGGACAGCGAATTTAATAAAAATATCCCAATGAAAGGGATCGAGTCCCTTGCTGACAGCATGCGCAAGGAGGGAAAGCTGCTCGAACCGATTCTCGTCTATGACCTTGGCGACGGCAGCTACGAGCTTGTCTCCGGACACAGAAGGCGGGAGGCATGGTGCAATATTCTCGGAAATGAGACCATCAAGTGCCGGGTACTACCGTATCCCGCAGACGAGGAGACCAGATTCCGTCAGCACGCCGATGCAAATATTGAAACAAGAGATAAGGATGCCGACTTCTGGCTCGCCGAGATTCAGAATGCCCGGGCCCTGATCGAAAGAGAAGAGCAGCAGAAGGAGGAAGAGGACAGTGACTACGTCCCGCTCTACGAGGACGAAAAGCTTCAGAAGATCTCCGAGCTGATCAACCCGTCCGGCCAGGCCACCGGCACATCGAAAATGCAGATCCGCCGCTACGAGGGCTATGGCCGTCTCATCCCGGAAATGAGGGCCCTGACCAGATTCGGGCTGTCTGCGAACACGCTCTACATTGCCTACAGCCATACGCCAAAGCTTACGGAGGAGCAGCAGAGGCAGCTTGCTGACGAGGTGGAAGCTTATTTTCAGCAGGAAAGTGGAGACGGGGCAGATAATACTAAGGAGCTGAGCCGCGGCGATTTCCAGAGGATGGTCAGAGGCGTCGCGGACGGAAAGAAGCCATCGAAGACTCCGAAGCGTCCGGATTATGCCACACGGCTCGGCGGACTTGAGAAGAATCTGGTTCGCAGCCTCCGAAAGGCAAGGACCGATGAGGACCGGCAGACAGCGCTCGATGAGATCGGGCGGCTGAGACAGACGCTGGACGAGCTCGAAGAAGAGCTCAAAGCGTGAACTACCCGGTCATTGAATGGCCGGGACTTCTCGCTTAGAAAGCATAAAACAAAAACAGAGAAAGATACAGGCATATACCTTATATCTTTCTCCGTTTTTATGTTTTATAAGAACTATGGGCTCTGCCTCTTTACATTCAGCTAATCAGCAGAAAATTCGCCACACATGGCATAACCAAGTCAAACACAGACCGATGGCTTTGCTCAGTCTGTATGAAAGCCTCCTCTCTGAATCGGTTTCTCAGTCAACGTGGTACACCCGTCCCTCCCGTCTCGGCGCGGCCTTCTCCGGTTCTCCATCCGGGAAGCCTACGGCAAGATGGCCGATGCCTTCATATTCGCCGTCGATGCCAAGTGAGCGGAGCAGTTCCTTTCCTTCCTCCATCTCGAACTCCTCCTTTGCGCGATGGATCCACACGCTTCCAAGTCCGAGCGAATGTGCCTCGAGCATCATGTTTCCCAGGACAAGACTGCCGTCGTACTCACGGTTCGGCCAGTCCTTCGGGCTTAAAACAATCAGAATAACCGGCGCCCCATAGAACGGATCAAAGTCCGGCTTCCATCCGCCGATCCTGCAGTTGATGGCGGACAGCTTGTCCCTGAGCTCCTTGTTGGTCACCTCGATAATAATCGTCTTCTGCTGGCCGCGGCTGCTCGCCGCATAGAGGCCGGCTTCGATGACCTCGTCAATCTGATCCTGCGGAACCATATCCGTCTTGAATTTGCGCACGCTGCGTCTTGTTTTAATCAGGTCAAGAATATCGCTCATATACTTGTCGCGTCCGAAGCAATCGAGCGCATCCTCCTTTTCTTCGAGTATATGCTCTCGCCTATACAGAGGCAAGTGCAAACGACCATTCCCAAGGAGAACGATTCAGCACCCATCGGCAGATTGATGCAAGCCGGGCGGAGATAGTCGCTCATAATTGCGCTATTTTACAAGAACTGACGATTGAATATTAGCTAAATCATTTTACAATATAAAGCAGGTTAAAGTGCAACGATTTCTCAGAGAAGACGAAGCCATACAAAGCTGAGCCTTGATCGCAAGTACTGACTCACTGGTCTACGTATAGAGTTCTGACCGGATATTTCGCAGTATGAATCACATCAAAGGAGGAAACGATTATGAATCTTAAGAATCTGAAAATCAATTTCCTCGGTGACAGCATCACCGAAGGCTGCGGCACATCTGACATCAGCAAGGTCTACTGGAACCTTCTTGCGGAGCGGGACGGCGTCGTCGCGCGCGGCTACGGCATCGGCGGCACGCGCATTGCGCGCCAGCAGTCTGTATCTCCGGACCCGCAGTGGGACAAGTACTTCCGGAGCCGCGTCGCGGACATGGAAAATGACGCAGACGTTGTTGTCATTTTCGGCGGAACGAACGATTACGGACATGGGGACGCGCCGCTCGGCACGATGGACGACCGGACCGACGACACCTTCTATGGGGCGCTTCATCTCCTGTATCTCGATCTTCTTAAAAAATATCCGGATGCGCGGCTCCTCGTCATGACGCCGCTTCACAGGGTCGGAGAGAAGGCGCACATCAACGAGATGGGAAAGCCGACAGAGGCTGATCTTGAGACGTATGTCAACATCATCGAGGAGGTCGCGGCCTATTACGCGATCCCGGTTCTTGATCTCTACCGCACGTCGGGTCTCCAGCCGGAGGTCCCGATGCTGCGCGAGCGCTACAATCCGGACGGCCTTCATCCGAATGACGCGGGAAATGAGAGGATCTACCGCAGGCTGAAGGAAGCGCTTCTTTCGATGCAGTGAGCCGCATCGGTCTTACATATTCCAGGTCGGAAAATTGGCTGTCGCACCAGTGGATGCGGCAGCTTTGGATGTGAAACCACCCTTCACAAAGAATACTCAATGGCGCATGCAGGAAGAATTGCCGCGCAGGCTTTCTTCTTATATGCGCCATCGTGCATTCCGTGCTATAATAGGTAAGCTTTGCACAGAGTGCAGCCACGCCTGCCCGAAGCAGGCTTTCAGACAGGGAGGTGAATGAAATGGGTAAACTTGGCGGAAAGAACAAGGACAGCAAGAAAGCAACTGAGAAGAGAATGAAGCAGCAGCTCGCTGCTCTTGCGCGCAAGAACGCAAAGAAGAAAAAATAAACCCGCGCGTGCGGGAGAAAGGATGCAGGGACTGCCGATGCGGCGGTCCCTCATTTTAAAAAATGAAGCATGAAAAAAGCTGCGGAGCGGTCGTCTATACGCTCCATGACGGACAAATTCTGATTCTGGTCGAGCATATGACACTCGGCCACACGTCTCTCCCGAAGGGACATGTCGAGGACCACGAGACAGAGGAGGAGACCGCGCTCCGGGAGATTCGCGAGGAGACGGGCCTTAAGGTAAAGCTCGATACGGGATTCCGGAAGACGATCACCTATTCCCCGTATGAAGGCATCATGAAGGATGTCATTTTCTTTGTCGCACAGGCAAAGGACGGCGATCCGGTCACGGTTCAGCCCGAGGAGGTCAGAGAGGTTCAGTTCCTGCCGGAGAAGGAGGCCGCTGAAGCGATGACCTACGACACGGACAAGGAGCTGGTGCACGAGGCGTGCGCGTATCTGCGTGAGCAGGGTGTTTAAAACCGGCGGCATCATTCCAATGAGAGGCAATAAAGGACAGGACAGAATATGACAGAAGAACTGCAAAGAAATCTAAGTTACGTAAATCAGGTGCTGACAAATGCAGAGACCTACGACCACGCGGTCCGGATCATCAATTACGACCAGGAGACGATCTGCCCGCCGAAGGCCATGGAGGAGCAGGGGCATGTGATGGCCGTCCTGCAGAATCAGGCCTTCCGTCTGAGAAAGGACCCGGAGTTCATCAGGGCAGGAGAGTATCTCTTTCAGCATATCGAAGAGCTCGGGGACTTCGACCAGGCGCTGGCAAAGTCCCTCCACAGAGATTATCTGCGGACGAAGCATATCACTCCCGAGCTTCAGCACGAGTTTGATGCCACCTACAATCAGGCATTTATTGACTGGCTGAACGCAAAGAAGCAATCCGATTTTTCTGTATTTGCGCCTTCCCTTCAGAAGGTGCGGGACGTGACAGCGCAGCAGATCAGACTCCGGGAGGAAGCAAAGCCGGTTCCATACGATAACCTGCTGGATGATTACGAGCCCGGGATAGATTCCGCTCTCCTTGATCAGACATTTGCCAAGTGCCGTGACAGACTGGTGCCTCTCTTAAGACGGATAGAACAAAGCCCGAAGAAGATCCGGACGGATTTTCTCTCCCGGCCGGTGACAGATGAGCAGCAGCGGCAAATGACAGACTATCTCCTCGACGTGATCGGATTCGATAAGACACGGGGCTCATGGACCCTTACAGAGCACCCCTTCACAGACGGGCTCTGGGCAGATGACAACCGGATCACAACGCACTTTGATCCGAATGCCTTCGCATCGTCCATGTTCTCTGTGATTCACGAGGGCGGGCACGCGCTGTTTGAAATGATGCAGCCAAGAGAAAACTATGCGCACCACATTTTCATGAATAAGACCATGGGCATGCATGAGTCGGTCTCCCGCTTCTATGAGAACCGTCTTGGCCGGAGCAGGGCCTTTGTGCATCTGATCTACCCGAAGACCAGGGAAATTTTCCCGCAGGCCATGGAGGATGTGAGCGAGGAAGAGCTCTATGAGGCACTGAATGTTGTACAGCCCAGCCTGATCCGGACAGAGGCGGATGAATTCACATATACGTTCCACATCATGATCCGGTATGAATTAGAGAAGCTGATCGTGAATACAGATGTGAAGACGGAGGACCTGCCCGGACTCTGGAACAGGAAATATGAAGAATATCTCGGAATCCGGCCCGCAAATGACCGTGAGGGAATTCTTCAGGACGTACACTGGTCCGAGGGCTTCGGCTATTTCTTCTCCTATGCCATCGGGAATATGTACAATGCCATGTACTATAACCGGATGAAGGAGGATCTGGATGTGGACACCCATGTCCGGTCCGGTGATTTCGGGACCATTAACAAATGGATGGCAGACCACGTATTCAAAAAAGCCGACCGGAAGGATTCCATGACATGGATTCGCGAAATTACCGGCAGGGACTTTACACCAGATGATTTTCTTGATTATCTGGAAGAGAAGTATTCGGCTCTGTATGAGTTATAATGTGTGTGTCAGATTCATAACTCATAATCTCATAAAATCATAATATTCAATATTGGTAAATGAAAGCTCCGTGAGCCCTTGAAAATCAAGGGTTTGCGGGGCTTTTTGCATGTAGCGCTTTTTCTATGGAATCCGGATTCACTCACGGAATTTCTGATTCACACAGAAAAAAATAAGTCCACACAAGCGGAATAGAATACACGGATCAAATACAGATTCTTTTCGGAATGTGGATAAAGGGCATGGAATTCACAAAGCCGAAAATCTATTTCTTTCAAGACGTGGATAAAAAATCGGCCAGTCCACGGCAGAAGAAATGAAATTCTTTCAGGCAGTGGATAATTTATCACACCGAAAGTGAGCCACAGAGGCACGAAAAAAGAGCGTTTCAGGATGTTTTTCGGGATTTACTGCAAGGATTAAAAAATGAGGACACGAAAAGAAGACCACAGAACCTTCCGCGGTCTCAAAAAGAAAAACAGAAATGAAATTTACAAATGCCTGTATTCAGGCGGCCGATGAAAAATCTCCGAAGCCGGCGATCCACCTGGTGTATGTCCGAACGAGCGCGCCGAGACTTCCGATCGGCAGGTTCTGGGAAATATACACATCGTGGATCTGATCGATGGCCTTCAGTACGGCGCCGACCGGATAGCGGAAGCCGATCATGGCAATATCACGGATATCCTTCTCGGACGCGTGGAAGCCGCGGACCTGTCCGCTTGTATCCATCTGATCATAGCGCGCAAGCCGGCGGCGAACCTGCTCCGTGTAATCGCGGGTCATCGCCGCGCGCACATGGACCGGGTCAAAGGCATCCTGAAATGCAATGCGGACCGTGTATTTTTTCTCGCTGATCCGGAAGACGGAACGGAACGAGTCTGTACCCAGTATATCCAGAATATCCTGTTTTCTGCAGTAGGACGGCAGCTGGTGGCGGATCTCCGAGATCGGATGCTCCGCACCCTTCCGGTTGTCAGTTATGTCCTTCTGTGCAGTCAGAATAGAACGGACCATGAGCCGGACCTTGTTGACCGTGTCCTGCGCGAGAATCTGATGAAACAGATCCTGCGTCAGCGTAATGTACCCGCGCCCGTTTTCCTGCGCTTTTCTGAAATACGCACTGTATCCGGTCAGAAAGACATTATAATAGCCCGGAATTCCGTCCATGTGACTTACGGCAGCATATCCGCTGTCGGAAAGCCTGGTCAGATTGTTCGCAATCGTTCGCGGATGGCATGACAAAGCCTCCGCGGCTTCTGAAGCATCAAATCCGCGGATCAGGCCGTTTTCATCCGGTTCACAAAAATGAAGATAGAGCAGAAGAAGGATTGCCCCTCTGTTCAGCGAGGGCATAGAGCCATAGCGGTTCTTCTCGTTGACATAGACCTTCCGCATCTCTGTATGATACACTTTCTTCGGGCAGTGGTCGCACGCCGAAGCAGACTGCGCACGGCGCGTGCAGTCATAGCATCCGGTAGCAGAGGGATCAAAAATCCTCTTCTCCTCATACGTTATGTAGTTGTCCGCGCGGCCGATCGCATTCCTGAGAACACTCTGGCCGACAGCAGCCGTCAACGTAATCATAATCTGCCTCTTGAAAATGATTCTGAGATCTGTCTGTGGACAAATCCGGTTACTTGTGTTTCCGTAAACGCCTGATTACCTGTCTATCCACGACTCTGTGGGCAGAAGGCAGATCAATCGCTTTTACATGCTCACATTATATTCGACCGGAGCCGGAATGCCAAATCGCGCCCGAAGGCGGCAAAATGGAAAAATGAACGCATTTGACGTCAGAAATGGTGCCAGAAGATGCAGTTAGACGTCGGATCCGGTGCCATTTTTCAAAATACCCCCCGTTTTCGGTGCCAAAAATTCTTCGAAATTTCTGAATCGCCATTTTTTACACCAAATGACGTCAAAAATGGTGCCAAAACAGGAAAACGACGTCAGATCCGGTGCCAGAATTCCGGAATGACGTCGGATTTGGTGCCAAAAATAGTTTGATTTTCCCGGTATGTGAAGAAATGACGTCAGAAACGGTGCCAAAACATGGATATCCGGCTAAAATTGAAGAAATGACGTCAAAACCGGTGCCAAAATATGCCCTGCAACCGAAATCAGGCCCTTCCTGGTGGATAAATCCACCGTCTTTTCGTTTTCAGAACGATTAAAATGACGTCGAAACCGGTGCCAGAATGTAAAATCAGCCTTCAAACGAGCCGAGGCAGCCCGAAATCGACTCAAACGACGTCAAAAACGGTGCCATTTCAGGAAATATGCGGTCTGAGGACCTGTTTTAGCCCGAACACAGCCAGGTGACGTCAAAAACGGTGCCAAAACCGTTTTCCGGCGCGATGAAATCGTTATCACATAAAATCCATCCAAATGACGTCAGAAACGGTGCCAAAATTGGCATTCCGGCATCAGACTGTCTAAGGATCCGCATTTCGACGTCGGAACGAGTGCCAGATCATAATTCTGGCATAAGAAATGAATCATTTTATGGTTTTTGACGTCAGAATCGGAGTCAGATACAGAATGAGATGAAGGGAAAAAGAGTTTTGCATAGGTTTTTGCGGTAGAACAGGTAATAGAGCCGATTCTATGACGGACATTCCATCGATTTGAGCCATTCTGACGTCAGAATTGGTGCCAAAACAGGTTGAAGGCTCTCTTAGAATGATGAAATGCCATGAAATGACGTCAGAAACGGTGCCAAAATTGAATTCTGGCACCGTGAGCCGGTAAAGACGGCCGTTTTGACGTCGAAAACGGTGCCAAAACAGGAGTGGTGCCCCTTTGTAATACGAAATGACGTCGAAAACGGTGCCAAAATTACTTCGATTTTGGGGAATCTTTCTTAAATGACGTCAGATCCGGTGCCAAAATCCGGTATGACGTCGGATTTGGTGCCAGAAATCTGGTACGACGTCAAAAACGGTGCCAAAATCATGGCAGTCATGACATCGTCTAGAGTCAGGACACGTGGACAAAAAAGCGGATTTCATTTATCATAAAGGGCACATAGCTCCGGCGTGCGGCACGTCATTTTAAGTGCCTTGCCGGATTGTTGTTTGACCGGCTATTTCCCGGCATGAACAGAACAGGTGATGACTATTTATGGAAAACAAAAACGGATATCCGCGGGCCCTGTACACGGCTGTGATTGAAAAGCTGGATGATGAGCTCCGCGAATTTTTCGAGGAGCATAAGGACGAACCGTATTTCCGGACGTCATTCAGCGACGCGGCGCAGGCGGTTCTCACAGAGGGCCTGAATGGCCGGACCGATGAGGCCGAGCTTCGCGCATACTGGGCGAATCTCAGAAAGCAGAATAACCGGAAGAAGAAGAGGTGGCTCAATTCTCTGCTCGCCAACGTGGATTCGGTTGATCCGAGTGTTCCGCAGCATCCCTTCCACAATATCTATGAGAAGCAGAGGATGCTGAAGAAGCAGGAGTGGGCCACGCTCTATGGCAAGAAGACGATTCGCGACGTCATGGAGGAGGAGCTGGAGAGCGCAAAGGAATGGGCGGCGAATCAAAACAGCCGCTTCATTGATTTTCCGGCGCTTGCCTCCTTTACACCCAAGCGTGTCGCGCAGGCCTTTGAGACGGATGTCCTGGAAAATGAGCTTCGAGTCATGGACGATCTCTACCAGCTGAACCTGAATGATTTTCTGCAGGGCTATGTCGATGAAATGAGCGACAGCATTTTCACGGACAGCCGGAAAAAATATGAGATACCCGGCGGCGATAAGGATTTTGTCAAGGAGATTCCGATGTCAGAAGAGGATAATTCGAAAATGGTTCTGACCGTCAGTCGTGAGGCCTTCGGCGAGGACGCGATTACGCTTCTCGACGCGAAGGACCAGGCGATTCTTCTCTATGTGATCCGGAAGGCCTCCACTGCGCTCGATGTCTCTGACTCTCTGACGATTCCGGTCCGCGAGATCGCCTCGTGCATGCAGGGCAAGAACCACTCGAAGCCGTCCGCGAGGGCCTACGAGGACGCGGAGCGCCGGTGCTACAAGATTGCAAACAGCACCTATAATAAGTTTGATGCGGATGGCAGACAGGTCGCCGCCATCAACTTCCTGAGCAGTGCGATCCTGAAGAATATCCGGGACGACAGCGGCCGGCAGGTCCCCTACATGGACATCACACTCGGCTCCACGCTGGTCAACGCGATCTCCATGAACAAGATCCGGTATTTCTATACAAATGAGTACGAGATGCTCGAGAACAAGCTCTCCCGGATTCTCTACACGACGCTGCAGCGGGAGCGGATCCGCGCCTACAAGCGCTACAAGCTGAACCCGGCCGGCGGCTGCTCGAAGACATTTACGTACAGCAACTGGCTGAGCGCCGTAAACTTCGGGTCGAGCAACCGCAGAAGGAACCTGCGCAATGTCATGGAGAGCCTCGAGGAATTCCGTGACCGCAAGGTTATGATCGACTCCTACAAATCCGACGGCTCGACCGGCAACATCACCGTTGAGTTCAAGCCTCTGACGCCGGATGAGGAGAACGACCTCATGCGCTACGAGTTCGGCGATGAAAATGAGGCCATCACGGCGGGGGAGAAAAAATAAATCGAAGAGAACCGAAGAGTTTTGAGATGGGGCGCTGAATCGTTGTAATCTTAAAAGGCATCAGGCAGGACATCGGCGTAAAGCTGGTGTCCTTCTTATTTTGGAGGAAACATATGTCTGATCTTATCAAGGTCTTTCTGTGCGAGGATGAATTCATTATCCGGCAGGCAATTAAGAAGACCATTCACTGGGAGAGAGAAGGATATGAGCTTGCGGGCGAGGCAGGCGATGGTGAGACGGCATTTCCGCTTATTTCCGAGACGAAGACGGATATACTGATCACGGATATCCGCATGCCGTTCATGGACGGACTCGAGCTTTCGCGCCTCGTCCGCCGTTCATTTCCGAAAATGAAGATCGTGATCTTAAGCGGCTACGATGATTTCTCCTACGCAAAGGAAGCCATCTCGATCGGTGTCACGGATTATCTCTTAAAGCCGATCACGGAGAAGAAGCTGCTGGAAAGTCTCGGAAAGGTCAGGCAGCAGCTGCTTGAGGAGCAGGACCACGAGCGCCTCAGGGCTGTCTATGAGCGGGAGCAGGAGGAAAAAAGACAATTTGAGCGGCAGGCCGTATAGCGGGAGGTCATGAACGGACATTTTACGGTGGCAGATGCTGTCGCAAAGGGTAAGGCAGTCGGTATGGACCTTTTGTCCCCGTGGTACGGTGTGACGCTGTTCCAGTTCCGGTCGGCCGATGAGAAGCGGGACCAGTCCGCCTATGACGAGACAAATACCTCTATTCATGACCGGATCGTGAAGGTGATGGATGGCTTCGACAGAGGATATATGTATGAGCAGATCGGAGATATTCAGAGCTTTCTTGTGATGGGGTCAACAGAGGCTGAGACGCTTGATACAGAGAAGAAGCTGGCGGAGCAGCTCATGGGACTTCTCGGAGACCATCCGCATCATATCTGTTTTGCAGCCGTCGGCCTGCCGGTCAGCCGGATCCGTGAGCTCGGCGATGCCTATCAGCGTGCAAGCCGCGTCTTTTCGAGGCGGTTTCTCTGCACGGAAAGCCGTCTGTTTCTTGAGACCGAGGCGGGCGAAGCGGCTCCTGCGGAGACGCAGAAGACGGCGCAAGGCGAGACCATCGATATCGGAACGCTTGATATCGGGCGGCTCGACCATCATGTGATGGTTTCATTTTTCAGTACCGGCACAACGGAAGATATTGAGAGCTTTACGAATGAATATTTTGACAGCATCGGCGAGATCAATATGGCGTCGACGATGCTCCGGCAGTATGTGGTGATGGATGTCATTTTCTGTGCGACCTCTTTTCTCGAGTCAATCGGGCTCACGAAGGAGGAGGTGCAGGAGCGGTTCAATGCCTTCCAGAAGGACATGATTTCGGGTTCTCCGGAGCAGGCGAAGGAATTCCTGAATCGTGTGTTTCGGGAGGTCATTGCTCAGCGGACGCGGAAATCCGAGCAGAAATACACGGATATGATCGCGGCCGCGAAGGACTATATCCGGAGCAACTATGCCAATGAGAATATTTCCCTTAAGTCAACGGCTGCTAATGTCGGCTTCAGCCCGAACCATTTCAGCGGCATTTTCAGTCAGGAAACGGGGCAGACGTTTATTGAGTACCTGACCAATGTCCGTATGGAGCGCGCAAAGGAGCTTCTCCGAAGCACACCGATGAAGACATCAGAGATCGGCTTTGAGGTTGGCTATCATGATCCGCATTATTTCAGTTATATCTTCAAGAAGACGCAGAACATGACGCCAAAGGAATACAGAAATGCGGGAGGCTGAGATATGAAGAAGCGATCTGCCGTTCATGGCGGGAGCATCCGGAGCCGGATCAGGCGGCTGGCCTGGCTCTCGGCCATCCCTGTCATGATTATCTGTGCCTTTCTGGTCGGGATTCTGCAGTATTTCAGCAGCAGGTATAACCGTATCGTGCAGAATATCACGTCGGCAAATGAATACAACATTTCTTTTGAAAACAACATCAACGACAGCATGTATTATATTGTGACGGGTACCTATGACTGGCCGGACCTCACAAAGGCCGGCCAGGACAAGAACCCATACACGATGATCCGTGATCTCCGTCTGACATTCCGGAATCTCGAGGAGGAGACGGACAACGCGGACCTGCGCAGGCAGACAGAAGCGATCCTCCGCCTTCTTGATATTCTGCAGAGCCGGGTGGATGACATTATCGCAAATGTCGAGGAGGGCAACCACTTCGATGAAAACATGGATATGCTGGAGTCGAATATTTATATTCTGACTGATCTGATTCAGGGGGACCTCGAGCAGTATATCACGTCGGAGGCTGCCGACATGGAGGTTGTCAGACAGGAGATGTCTGTGCAGGTGCGCTATAGCCTGATCGCTGCGACTGCTGTGCTCTTTGCTTATCTGATCGGCATGATTATCATGTCAAACCGCGTGTCGAAGCGGATCACACAGCCGATTCAGGAGCTCTGTGATAAATCAGAAACCTTCGCGCAGGGCGACTTTTCGGTCCGCGTGAATATTCAGAATCAGACGGATGAGATTGCGACTCTGGGCAGTCAGTTCAATTCGATGGTTGGAGAGATTGCGCAGCTGGTCGATGATGTGCGCAAGGAGCAGAAGAGCCTTGAGGATACGGAACTGAGACTCCTTCAGTCACAGATCAATCCTCATTTTCTGTATAATACGCTCGATGCAATCATGTGGCTGACAGAGGCGGGAGAGAATCAGCAGGCAGTCAGCATGCTGAGCTCACTGTCCGACTTCTTCCGCACAACGCTGAGTCAGGGACGGGACCTTGTGACGATTTCGGAGGAGCGGACACACATTCAAAGCTATTTGGAGATTCAGCGATTCCGTTATCAGGATATCCTGGATTACCGGATCGACTTCGATGAGGACATTCTGCCGGCGTACATCCAGAAGATGACACTTCAGCCTGTCGTGGAAAATGCTCTCTACCACGGGATCAAGAATAAGCGCGGAAAAGGTATGATCCGAGTGAGCGGGCGAAGGGACGGAGAGACCGTACTCTTTACGGTAAAGGATGATGGAATCGGGATGACGGAGGAGCAGCTCCGCCATCTTCGAGGCGTGATTGCCGGCACTGAGAAAAATGAGTACAAGGGACATGGCTTTGGGATGGCTAATGTCGAGCGGCGGATCCAGCTGAAATTTGGAGAAGGCTATGGGCTCACCGTGGACAGCGTCTATGGTGAGGGATGTACGGTGCAGGTGAAGATTCCGCTTCTAACGGAGGCAGACCCGGAGCATCGGTCAAATATGGAGCCCTTGCTTTCGTGCAAAGGAAAAGAGACTGAAAATATGAAGGAGCAGAGCGATGAGACGAGACGCTAAGTGGAGAAAGGGGATTACGCTGATCCTTGCGATCGTTCTCTCGGTTCTTATCTGCGCATGCGGAACAGGGAGAAGTACGGGTGAGATCGTATCCGGAACAGACCTGTCTGAGCCGGATCATGACGGCACGATCACGATCGGTTTCTCTCAGCTTGGCGCGGAGTCAAACTGGCGGGTCGCCAATACACAGTCGATAGAAGACGCATTTTCGAATAATAATCGCTATAACCTGATCTTTGATAACGGGAGGCAGATTCAGGACAATCAGATCAAGGCCATCCGGAACTTCATTCAGCAGCAGGTCGATTATATTATTTTCTCTCCGCTTGAAGAAGACGGCTGGGACACGGTTCTTGAAGAGGCTAAGGAGGCCGGCATACCAGTCATCATCGTGGACCGGATGGTCAATGTCTCCGATGACAGTCTGTACACGGCATGGATCGGATCTGATATGCGCCTTGAGGGCGAGAAGGCGGCCGAATGGATGCACGCGTACTTTGCGGCAAATGGCATTGATGAAGCAGGCGTTCACATCGTGGATACTCAGGGAACCATTGGCTCGTCCCCTCAGATCGGACGCTCAAGCGGACTTGAGAAGGGATGCGAGGCATATGGATGGAAGCTGCTTGCCAGCGAGACGGGCGAGTTTGTCAAGGCGAAGGCCTATGAGGTCATGGAATCCATGCTGAAGACATACCCGGATCTTAACGTCGTGTACTGCGAGAATGACGGTGAGGCGGAGGGAGTCCTTCAGGCACTCGAGGAGAACGGGATTACGCCGGGGACGGATATAGAAAATGGCCAGGTGATGGTTATCTCATTTGATGCGACGAGTGAGGGCCTGCAGGCAGTGGAGAGCGGGCAGATCGCGCTTGACGTCGAGTGCAATCCGCTGCAGGGGGATGAAATTCGCGGCATGATTGAGAAAATGGAGAGGGGTGCTTCTGTTCCCAAGCTGAATTACGTCGATGAAAGCATGTTTTCTCATGATCGTTCCGTGCAGATCGTCACGGCAAATGGCCATGCATTTCCTGTGAGGTATGTCACGGATGATCTGATTGAAAAAAGAAAATATTGAAGCAGGTGCCGCTGGCGGGGCGTATCCGGAAGATTTAAGTGCGTTTTGAGACGCGGGAGGATTTTCGGAGGGCCCCGCGTATTTTTTTGCCCTTTTTTCGGAAGAAAACGAACTGAATGTGAACAGATTGTGAAGAAACGATAAAAATTCCAACCTTTCGGGGGAGAAAAACTGTATTTGCTTACGTGCACATGTATTAAGATGCATACAACAATAAAACATGCCATGCATGTTAGAGAAGGAGATGGAACTATGAAAAGAAAACTTCTTGCAATCGGACTTGGAGCACTGATGGCGATTTCAATGGCGGCGTGCGGATCGAGTAGCTCGTCATCGACATCAACAGCATCTACGGCGGCAACGTCACAGGCAGCGGATACGGGATCTGTTGTGACGGACGCAGATGCGCAGTCTCTGGCCCAGTCCATCAAGGAGGATGCGGGAACGACGGACGGAAGTCTGATTACCGTCGGTTTCTCCCAGGTCGGTCATGAGTCTGACTGGCGTACAGCCTCCACAAATTCCGTCAAGGAAGCATTCTCAAAGGACAACGGCTTCGATCTTCAGTTCGTCGACTGCGACAATAACTCCGAGACACAGCTGCAGTCAGTCCGTAACTTCATTCAGCAGCAGGTTGATTACATCATCATCGACCCGATCGTCTCGACAGGCTGGGACACAGTTCTGACAGAGGCACAGGACGCGGACATTCCGGTTATTGTCATCGACCGTACAATTGACGATTCCGACAAGTATACGGCATGGATCGGAACAGATACAAAGAACGAAGGTCTTGCGGCTGGCGCATGGCTCAAGGATTATGCGAAGGCAAAGGGCATCAGCGATCTGAACATCCTTGTTATCTCCGGAACGACAGGATCCTCCGCTCAGATCGGACGTACAGAGGGCTTTGATCAGTATGTGAAGTCCGAAGGCTGGAACAAACTCGATGAGCAGACCGGTGATTTCACACAGGATGGCGGCCAGCAGGTCATGGAGTCCTACTGCAAGTCCTACGCAGGAAAGTTCAACGTTGTTGTCTGCCAGAATGATAACGAGGCATTCGGTGCGATCGATGCCATGAAGGCGGCTGGCGTGTCCTACGGCGCAGACGGTGACGTGATCGTCATTTCCTTCGATGCATGCAAGGCTGGTCTTCAGATGGTTCTCGATGGTGACATCAACGCAGACTTCCAGTGCAACCCGCTGCAGGGCCCGGACTGCGCGAAGATCGTCAAGGCTCTTGACGCAGGTCAGGATGTCCAGAAGGAGACATTCATGGCAGAGCCGTGGTACGCACATGATGATACAGTCAAGTCCGTATCCTACACAAACAATGCCGGCAAGGATGTCACGGAAGACATGATCGTGGTTACACAGGACATCGTAGACGCAGGTTATTAATTTTGATAACAGCGTCCACAATGAGGAACGCGAAGCGCTCCGAGTCCGGGGTGCTGAATCGTTACGACTTAAGGTTGTATTTTAAACGGTACGCAGAATAACGGACCGGTACGCACGGGGACGGTGCCTTACGGCCACCGTCCCCGTTTTGTAATTATTCAGCAGCGAAGAACGCAAAGTGTTCCGAGTCCGGGTGCTGAATAGTTACGTTGTCTTTATCATCGTAGCGGGAATAAAGGAGACATATATGGCACAGGAAGAACATGTTCTCATTTCCATGAAGAACATCACGAAGACCTTTCCGGGAGTCGTCGCGCTCGACAATGCGCAGCTGACGCTCAGAAAAGGAGAAATACACGCCCTCATGGGTGAAAATGGCGCGGGAAAATCGACGATTATCAAGTGCCTGACCGGTGTCTATGAGAGAGATTCCGGAGAGGTGCATATGGAAGGCGTCGAGGGCAACATTCACTGCCACTCGACGATGGACGCGCAGAACATCGGTATCGCAACTGTCTATCAGGAAGTCAACCTCTGCCCGAATCTGAGCGTAGCGGAAAACCTGTTTATCGGGCGTGAGCCGCGCACGAAGCTCGGATTCATCGACTGGAAGAGCATGAATAAAAAAGCCCAGGAGCTGATGGACCGCCTGAAGATCGAGGTCGATGTTTCGGAAACACTAGAAAATTATTCGATCGCTGTGCAGCAGATGATCGCCATCGCGCGAGCGGTCGATATGGACTGCAAGGTTCTGATTCTCGATGAGCCGACCTCTTCCCTCGACGACAATGAGGTCGAGAAGCTTTTCGGCATGATGCGGAAGCTGAGGGACAGAGGCGTTGGTATCCTGTTCGTTACTCATTTCCTCGAGCAGGTCTATCAGGTCTGTGACCGGATCACGGTCATGCGGAACGGAAAGTTCGTCGGTGATTACTCTGTCGCAGAGCTTCCGCGAGTCAAGCTTGTCGCAGCGATGCTCGGCAAGGATTTCGACGATCTCGCGGCCATCAAGCAGGAAGGCAATGCGGCTGAGAAAAATGAAATTCTCTACAGCGCGAAGGGATTAAGCCACAAGGGAACGATCAAGCCGTTTAATTTTGAAATTCACAAGGGTGAGGTCGTCGGACTTGCCGGCCTCCTCGGATCCGGACGCAGTGAGCTTGTCCGCTGCATCTACGGCGTAGACAGCCAGTCGACAGGTACGGCGGAGATGGAGGGAAAGCCGATCAAGATCAAGGCTCCGATCGATGCCATCAAGGCGGGCTTCGGCTATCTCCCGGATGACCGCAAGGCGGATGGCTGCATCGCGGGACTTTCCGTTCGTGAGAACATTATCATTGCGCTCCAGGCAAGGAATGGTATGTTCCGGAAGATTCCGGTTTCGAAGCAGAATGAGATCGCTGACAAATACATTAAGATGCTCTCAATCAAGACTGCTTCGCGCGAGACGCTCCTCGGGCAGCTCTCCGGCGGCAATCAGCAGAAGGTCATCCTTGCGAGATGGCTCGCAACAGATCCGAAGTTCCTGATTCTCGATGAGCCGACACGAGGCATTGATATCGGAACAAAGACAGAGATTCAGAAGCTTGTACTTCAGTTCGCTTCTCAGGGCATGAGCGTGATCTTCATTTCCTCGGAAATTGAGGAGATGATCCGCACGTGCAGCAGAATGCTGATTATGCGCGACGGCGAGAAGGTCGCGGAGCTCGATTCAGCGAATATGGAGCTCACGCAGGAAAATGTAATGGCGGCGATCGCCGGGGGTGACAGCAAATGAAAAAATTCTGGAATGGCTTTAAGAAAAGTCCTCTGTTTCTGCCGATCATATGTATGATCCTTGTACTCCTTATCAATCTGTTCAAGGATCCGGGCTTCTTTTCGATCGGTGTAAAAAACGGAGTTCTCTACGGACGTCTCGTTGATGTCCTGAATCGTGGATCAGAGATTGCAATCCTGGCAATCGGACAGACACTTGTTGTTGCTGTATCGGCAGGAACTGATATTTCCGTCGGATCCGTTATGGCTCTTGCCGCGTGCGGCGGCTGCGTCGTCCTGACCGGCTATGGAAACACATCCGTAACATCGGTCATTGCACCGATCGGGCTCGGTATTCTTGTCGGTATTATTTACGGCGGCATCTGCGGCTGCATCAACGGTGCAATGGTCGCAAAGCTGAAGGTTCAGCCGATGGTTGCAACGCTTATTCTTTACACGGCGGCGCGTGCAGTCGGCCTGCTTCTGTGCAACAACCAGATCTCCTACATCCGCTATGAGCCGTACAAGTATCTGGGCAATTTCTTCCCGGGATGCCCGATCCCGACACCGATCCTCGTCACGATCCTGATGATTGTCATCGCGCAGCTCGTTTTGAAGAAGACTTCACTTGGGCTCTACGTTCAGTCCGTTGGTATCAACAGCCGGGCATCGAAGATCTGCGGCATTGACTCAGAAAAGATCTGCTTCATCTGCTACGTGATCTGCGGTCTCTGCGCGGGTGTTGCGGGCATGATCGCGTCCTCCAGAATTTACTCGGCTGACTCAAACAATATCGGTCTCAACTACGAAATGGACTCTATCCTCGCGGTGGCGCTTGGCGGCAACTCACTGGCAGGCGGCAAGTTCAACATGGCCGGTTCCATCATCGGTGCATATACGATTCAGGCGATCACGACAACCCTCCTTGCGATGGGTGTATCGACAGATCAGGCACCGGTCGTCAAGGCGATCATCGTCGTTGCGATTGTCACGATTCAGGCTCCTGTCTTCAGGAACTGGCTTGAAAAGCGCAAGGCAGAAAAGAAACTCGCAAAGGAGGCAGTGGCATAATGGCAGAACAGATCAGAAAGGCCGCGGCACGCGGAAAGCGCATCAACGGCAACAACCTGCTTCTTCTCATCACGATTCTCCTTTTTGTCGCGATGTATGCGGCTGGCTGTGTCATTTACGGAGCCAAGGGCTTCACGCATTTTCAGACATTCCTGAACCTTTTGATAACAAATGCAGGTCTCCTCTGCGTGACCTGTGGTATGACCTGCGTCATGCTGACGGGCGGTATTGATATTTCCGTCGGCTCTCTCATTGCCATGGATTGCATGATCCTCGCAGACGGCATGACGAACAAGCACATCGGCGCGGTTCCGCTCATCATTTTTGTCATGGTGATCGGCGTGATGTTCGGCCTCGTACAGGGCTTCCTCGTCAGCTACATGCAGATCCAGCCGTTCATCGTCACAATGGCAGGCATGTTCTTCGGCAGAGGCATGACGGCGGTTATCAATACGCAGCAGGTCTCCATTACCATGGATTCGAGCAAGACCTTTTATGCCTGGGCAAATGCGAAGATTAATCTTCCTGCATTTCTCGGGTACATGGGCCGGAGGAAGATGATTGTTCCGTTTATCCGGCCGACTGTCATCATCGCACTGATCGTCTGCATCGTCATCGCTCTTGTACTCAAGTACACGAAGTTCGGACGCGTGCTCTATGCGGTCGGTGGAAATGAAAGCTCCGCGAAGATGATGGGTCTTAATGTAAAAAAGGCAAAGCTTGAGGCCTATGTGCTCTCCTCCGTTCTCTGCTCGATCGGCGCAATCCTTTATTGCATGAATACGATGACGGGCGCCGTCACACAGGCGAAGGGCTTTGAGATGGATGCGATCGCATCCGCAGTCATCGGCGGTACACTGCTGACTGGCGGTGTCGGCACGATCCTGGGTTCATTTTTCGGTGTGCTGATCACGGGTACAATTACAACGCTTGTCATGACGAACGGCAAGCTTCTTTCAAGCTGGTCGAACATCCTCACGGCGGCTCTGCTCTGCTTCTTCATTCTTCTGCAGAGTATCTTCGCTTATATCAAGAACCGCGCGACAAGATAAGACATTATCAGTTATTTCGTTTCCTTTATTCCGGCGCCGGCAGGGTTTCCTGCCGGCGTCTTTACAGTCGTAGTCCCTTCATGTCCTTGACCCGGGAGAGAATGACATTTGTTGTGATGCTTGTAATTCCGGGAAGAGGATCGATGACTTCGTTAATGAAGGCCTCCATCTCCTCCTGAGAAGAGGAGACGGCGTGGACGTGCAGGTGACAGGCACCGGTTGTCCGGTAAATCTGAGTGACTATCGGTGAGTTATTCAGAATTTGTATCACATCTCTTATAGCTGAAGGCTCTGTGTCGATCTCAAAATAGCAGGACACGGAGCCTCCTATTTTCTGCGGGTTTATAATCGTTGTGTATTCTTCAATAATTCCCTTTTCTTCAAGAGCAGCAATCCGGTTTTTGACCGCAACTCTGGAAATCCCGAGTTTATCTCCGATCTCTGAGTATGTATAGCGGGAGTTTTCGATTAAAAGGCGGATGATCCTCTGATCATATGTGTCCAACTGGTCCAGAAACATGGCTTCCTCCATTCATGGCTTTTTCTGAAATATACCATTTTAGTAGAAATCCATCAATATGAAATATATATGTTGCATAGCGAAATGATACAGCTTAAAATAATATCGATATGTAATATAAAATATGCACAAGAAAATAGAGTAGAAGCCATGAATCGGAATCTTACTGAAGGAAGCATACCAAAGGGGATGGTGCTGTTCGCACTTCCCATGATAGCCGGAGATCTTCTCCAGCAGTTTTACAATATTACCGACACCTTGATCGTTGGCCAGGTACTGGGAAAGGGAGCGCTCGCGGCAGTCGGCTCCGCCTATGCGCTGATGACATTTCTGACATCGATCTTTCTGGGACTGTCCATGGGTGCCGGGGCTTATTTCTCGATCTGCATCGGAAGAAAGGATATGGAGTCGCTGAAAAAGGCGATCGCCCAGGCCTTTCTGCTGATTATGACGATAACGATTCTTGTGAATATTCTCGTTTATGCAGGGATGGATATGATTCTTCATTTCCTGTCGGTTCCGTCTGAGATTTACGTTTCGATGAGACTGTATCTTGGCTGGGTTTTTGCGGGAATTATAGCGACATCCCTGTACAATTTCTTTGCCTGTCTTCTGCGCGCAGTCGGCAATTCCGTGACACCGCTCTGGTTTCTCGGCATCTCAACCGTGCTGAACGTCATTCTGGATCTGCTGTTTGTGATAGGTCTGCATCTCGGGATCGCCGGGGCGGCGCAGGCGACCGTTATTGCGCAGTATGTCTCAGGTGTCGGAATCCTTCTTTATGTCCTGCTGAAGGAGAGACAGTTTCTGCCGGAAAAACAGCATATGCGTCCGGACAAGACAATTATAAAGGAAATCTGGAACCAGTCGTTTCTGACGTGTGCGCAGCAGTCGTGCATGAACTTTGGTATTCTGCTTGTGCAGAGGCTGGTAGACAGCTTCGGTGCCGTGACTATGGCGGCTTTCGCGGCAGCAGTCAAGATTGATACATTTGCGTATCTGCCGGTACAGGACTTTGGCAATGCATTTTCAATCTATATGGGGCAGAATTACGGAGCAGGAAATGAGAAACGGCTCCGGGGAGGAATCCGGACGGCACTTTTGATCAGCTCTGCATTTTCGATGATTCTTTCGCTCCTGGTGGTGATGGGGGCAGGGCCTCTGATGAAGATTTTCATAAGCGCGGGAGAGAAGGCAGTCATCGCATCCGGCGTTCGCTATCTTCGAATTGAAGGAGCATTTTACATCGGAATCGGTTGCCTGTTCCTTCTGTATGGACTGTACCGGGCGATCGACAGGCCTGCTATGTCTCTCGTGCTGACGATTATCTCACTTGGGCTCAGAGTTGTGCTGGCTTATTTGCTGGCTCCCATCCTCGGAGAGGTTGGCATATGGATTGCGATTCCCATCGGCTGGTTTCTCGCAGATCTGACCGGGCTCGGGTATTATGTGCTGCATCGGGAGCAGCTGCTTGCAAGGAATAACAAATGAGGTAAGTGTCAGCAAAGAAAACGACGGATGAGGCCTGACCCAATCCGTCGTTTTTCTTTGCGTGTATTTAATTCCAGAATCCGATGGATGCTGAGTAGCTGCACATTATTTCTTCAGCATCAGCGGTACCAGAAGATTCAGGAATGCCTGTGACTCTGTCGGGAAGGTGAAGATCATCTGGCTGAGCTGCAGGCCTGTCAGCTTCTGATTGATGATCAGCGCGGCAAGGTCCGCATAGACGCCGGCATCCTCGCCGTAGAAGGCGCCACCGACAAGATGTCTCTTCTTGTCGAAAATGAGAGTAAACTCCGCGTCTGGCTGGTTCTTGGCCTCAAAGAGGAGACGCTTGCCGAACTCCACAACCTCGATGTCATAGAGGTCCGGATTCTTTTCTGCCGCATCGATCGTCACGCCAACCTGAGAGATCCGCGGCATGGTGAACACAAGATTCGGGATGACCGGGTACTGGATCGGAGCCGGATTAATGCCGAGAATCTGCGTTGCGATGTAGTTGGACTCGAAGGTAGCCGTCGGTGTGAGCTTCGGAATGCGCTTCTCGACGCAGTCGCCGGAAGCGAAGATGTTCGGGACGGAGGTTCTCATGTGGTCGTCGACCTTGATTCCTCTGCGCGAGGAGGTGATGCCGAGATCCTCAAGTCCGAGGTTCTCTACATTTGCCTGACGGCCGGTTGCCTCGAGGATATAATCGGTCTCAATCGAGGAGCCGTCTGCGAAGCTGAGCGTAAGGCCCTTATCCGTCTTTGTGATTTTCTTTGCCTCGTGCTGCATGAGGAACTGCACGCCGGCTGCCTTCATCTTGTCGACAACACGGTCGGTATACTTCTCCGGATACATGCGGAGCACGCGGTCCGTGTACTCAATGACAGTCGTCTCTGATCCCATCTGGGCAGCGATTGTAGCAAATTCCATCGCGATGATTCCGCCGCCGATGAAGGCGATCCGCTTCGGGAATGTCTCGAGATCGAGGAAGTCCCGGCTGTCGTGGATGTATTCATTTCCCGGAATGTTCTGCTTCATCGCACGCTCGCCGGTGCCGAGAACGATGTATTCCGCAGTGATTTTCTTGCCGTCAACGTCAACGGTGTGCGCGTCGACGAGCTTTCCGCTGCCATGGATAACCGGCATATGCATGTTGTTGAACATGCCCTCCATGATCTGATTGAGCGGAGAAATGACCTTCTTCTTATAAGCCATGAGTGCCGGCCAGTCGACCTCCGGTGTCTCCGAAATGCCGATTCCCTTGTATCTCTTCAGCCCGTCGATGTAGTTGAAGGGAGTATCCAGAAGAATCTTGGCATTGCATCCGTAGTTCGTGCATGTTCCGCCGACGACATCCTTCTCGACGAAGGCGACCTTCTTGCCTGCCTGAAGAAGAATTGTAGCCGCGTGCCAGCTTGCGTGTCCTGCTCCGATGAATACTGTGTCAAAATCGTACATGTGTCATCCTCCTGAAATTGTGTGGCATAATCTGTGATGGAAAGATCCTGAATGCCAGCGGATCATTTCCTGTGATTCCGGTATATCACTAAGAACCACGAATGTCAATTAAATTTTATAAAATATAATTATAAACAATGTAAAGAGCTACAGTTCACACGCCACCAGACCTCGGTGAACGGTCAGCGATATCAGGAGCGGTGAGGGCGTTATACGGAGGAGTCCGAAGATCACCCTGAGCCGCTGCGTCAGCGGCTCAGGGAAGCTGAGGAGGACGGAGTCTGCCCGATACCGCCTTGATATTCGCGACCGCATGCGACTTTGGATGGCGTGTGAACAGTAACTACAAAGGTTTATTTCCACGGCCTCTTTTTCCCGAGCCAGCCCATTTTCTGCCAGTATGCGCCGTCAGTTTCCGTGAAGCCTCTCTTCTGAATCATCCGCATGACAAGGAACATCCCCTTTGTCTTAAGACCGGGCCTGACATGGCCGCGTGCCGCAAGGATTTTTTTCGCAAGCTTTGTGGTTGAGCGGTCGATGGCAGCTCTCTTCTTCTCACTGACCTTATTCCATCTGGTCGCATGCACCGGCAGTCCGTACTGGTAGATCTTTCCGACACCCCAGAAGAACAGACTGTCCGCCATGTCCTTCAGGGTGGACTTAACACCTGCGCCGGCAGCCGTGCAAATGCAAACTCCCTGCTTCCGGAACATGGACGGATCCGGCCGGTGGATCATCCAGCGGTATGCGAAATGATCGAGGAAGGCCTTCATTGCGCCGGTCACGTGGTAGACGTAGACCGGGCTTGCGAGGATCAGAACGTCCGCCTCATCGATTGCTTTGACGATGGGAGCGAGCTTCGCCGCGTGCGGACAGGCATTTTCTGACTCGTAGAGGCAGCGGCAGCAGCCCACGCAGAATGCGCCGAAGTCCCGGGGAAGGAAGAATTCAGTTGTCTCGCCGCCGAGCTTATCGGCGAGCTCACGCGCGATGTGGCAGGTGCTGCCGGTGTGGTTCTGGCCGTGGATGAGTACGACCTTCAGTGTATATTTGCTTTCATTTTCCATAGGTATTCTCCTGACGATATTCGTGTACGTTTATCATAATCATAGCACATGCAAATCACGCTTTGCTGGTTCGATATTGCGATATCCGCAGAGCCGGCAGTCTGGTAAAATAGAACCATCAGAAAAATTTTGCGGAGAAAAACTATGGTACTGACAAGAGAACTGGTCCAGGCAGATATTGATACGCTGCCGGAAGACTACAAGACGAAAGATATCGATATGCTGATTAAGCGCTATGTGAAGGCGAAGGCGGATGCGTCGCCGCTGAGGCCGTATGTCCTCACGGAGCAGCAGTTTCACCGGATTTATTATTATGTCTCACTTGAGCAGATCAAAGGCGCAGAGGAGCGCATGAGGTTTATCGATCAGAACCTGCTGTTTTCGGACTGGTGGCATACGGACGGGCTGATCAGATTTGTGACCGATCTGGATTTTAACAAGGCCCTGTCCTATGCAGAGCGCTATGTGCGCTCGGATGATCCGTTTATTCGGCGCTGGGGGTATGTGATGTTCATTTCTAAGCTTGGCAGAGGGCATGCGGATGAGCTGCTCCCGCTGATGGCAGATCACGATCACTATTATGTGCAGATGGGAGAGGCATGGCTGATTGCGGAGCTTGCCATCTTCGAGCCGGAGAAGGTGTATCAGTGGATGCCGGGCAATAAACTAAGCTACAGCATCAACGGGAAGGCCATACAGAAGATCTGTGATTCCTACCGGATCTCAGATGAGTGGAAGGGAAAGTTCAAAGGGCTGCGGCCGGGACTGAAAGAGCTTACATAAAACTAGAACTCATTTATTGTATGGGTTTATCAAACGGGGAGAAGCGTATATGCTCATAATAATTTTAGTGTTAGTAGCAATAGTAGTTGGCTTGATTTGCTTATTTGTCCACGATCCGAAATTTATCTGGAAAATGTTGCGTTGGTTTAAATGGCAGGGGATAAAATCTCAGGTTGCGAACATAACATCTATTCATAATCGCACTGTCTCAGAGGAATCGACCATTAATGTCATTAAAAATATTCAGAAGAGCATCAAACACGGTGAAGATAAAAAAAGTCTCGCGGAGAGTAAGAAAGCTTATGTTCAGTATATAGATTTTTGTAATGCTAAAGGTCTGAGTCTGCCATCTAATTACAATCAGACGGTGTCGCTTATTGTGGAGACAGAAGATATTCTCGATCCCGGAAAGGCGCTCGATCGGGAATTGGAACGGGCGAGCAGGCAGTATGACGAAATGTATACTGCAGTCAATCGTTCTGGAGAAGCTTTACTTAAAGAGAGAAGGAAGTCGGTAGGCTTAATCGTTCAGGCGGAAAAAGTAATCAATAATATTGCGAAACATCCGAAGTCCTATGATCTGGAGATAGCTGATATACAGATTCGGCGTCAGCAGTTTAAGAGCGCTATTGAATATGCAAAGGAACAACAGCAGGCACTGAAAACTTCTGCGAGTAATACTATTGCAGGGGTTGCTATTGGTGCGGGAACTGCCAGTCTTGCACCAACGGCTGCTATGTGGGTTGCTACAACCTTTGGCACAGCTTCCACAGGTACAGCCATTTCCGCTTTGAGCGGAGCGGCTGCGTCAAATGCGGCAATTGCCTGGATTGGTGGAGGAGCACTTGCAGCTGGCGGCGGTGGTATGGCTGCCGGTCAGGCATTGCTTTTGCTTGCGAGTCCAATTGGAGTAGGAATCGCGGGGATATCAATATTTACAGCAGTTGTAATGTTTTGGAGAAAGAGAATTCATGCGGAAGAGAGCAAGAAGGATGAGATCGCACGGATCAAAAATTGTACAGAAGTGTTAAAGGAAACCAAGGGAAAAATAGATGCTTTACTGCTGGAAACAACTTCTCTTGAAAGAAATCTTAGCAAACAGATAAAGGATTGCAGGAAATTGAAAAATGATTACACATCACTTGACTCGGAGTCTCAGATGCAACTAGGAACTTTGGTTAATAATGTCAGATCTTTATCAGAACTTTTGAATAAAACCGTAGTGACTGATGAGAAACAGAAATGAAATTTATTTTTAAAGTATTAAAAAGTGATCAGGAACAGGCTGTTGCATCCGGTTACGTCTGTATAATGGTGTAAATTGAAAAATTAAAAAGAGCCAAGTGCTCATCTCTTAGGTATAATGAAAATCGACCAAAATCAACATAATACCAAGGAGGATGAACACAATGGCTCAACTCA
>Ga0256406_1000731_pt1 | contig 57612 bp, 52 predicted proteins | sample RumenRJG_03DNA_FD_185986 | JGI IMG/M metagenome (GOLD analysis project Ga0256406, IMG submission 185986) | Bovine rumen microbial communities from Lethbridge, Alberta, Canada - RJG_03 | ecosystem: Host-associated > Mammals > Digestive system > Stomach > Rumen | place: Canada: Alberta | collected...
CTCGGTCTCGGATATCCATCCTTGCTGAACGAGTATGACAAAGTTCACGTTAACGTTTGAACCGCCGTGTACCGAACGGTACGCACGGTGGTGTTGGAGGCGGGTGAAATCCCCGTCTACCAGATTCTCTGTAAAAGGATATCGGTCAGTCGGCGGCGGGCTCGCTCTTTGGCAGTTCCCCGGCACGGCAGATCGCGCGGACTGCATCGGCAAGATAGGGGCGCAGCTCTTCGATCGACACCGGGACGCCCTCGAGGATGGAGGAGTAGCAGGTGGAGCCGACCAGTTCCACGATCATGAACATCAGAACCTCGGGGTTGCGGTAGCGTCTGGCCATGCTCTGGAACAGGTCCCGGATCTTGTCGGAGACGATCTTTTCGTCCGAGGACTCCTCCTCATCGCCGTCCGCTGTCGGATAGAGCCGGTTCCGGATGACACCCCAGGAGAGGTTCTTTGCGATGAAGCGCAGGGTGATCTTGTCCACGGTGAGCTGACTTACGATATGGCCCGCCAGAAAGACGATCTGATCCTCGGGAATTACGAGGGCAGTCTTGTCGAGGGCGGCAAAGGCCTTCTCCATGATCTGCGCCGCCTTGTGCCGGATCAGACGGTCCCTCAGGTCATACTTGTCCTTGAAGTAGAGATAGAAAGTCCCCTTTGCCACCTGGGCGCCCTCCGCGATATCTGAGATCGAGGTGTGGGCGATGCCCTTTGAAGTAAAGAGGTGGAACGCGGTGTCATAGAGGGCGTTCTTCTTGACCTGTTTGTTTTTTGCCGCCTTTCCGACGGAGTGGTGGTAGCGGGACGAGGTCCCGTCCGATGTCGTAGTCTGATTCACGTGTGTTTCCTCACTTTTGTGAGACAGATTGATCAAAAACGGTAAGATCGTTCTTATTATAGAACAAAACACAGGGAGCGTGGGTACGGAAGTTGGCAAATCGGAAAATAAAATGACTGAAGGTCAGAAAAATGTTGACAGATGTCGATTTAAACGCTACAGTGTAGATGCAGTCACGAAAGAGACTGCAGATCTTTTTGCCAACAGCGGCGCAAAGCGCCGTTGCGGTCAGCCGGTTGCCGGCTGACATTTTCTCTCCCCACATTTTCTATTGCCGCAGCTGAGTCTCACATCCCCAGATGGGTGTGGGACTCTTCTGCTGTATATTCTTATCCGGAACAGAGTATTCCCGGCGGCCTCTTCAGCCGGCGTGAAAGGCCCGTTAACATTGCAACAATGCGCAATGAGAGCAGAGCTTTTGCCGCGAAAGATGCCCCGCATGGAGCATCTTTTGCATCCTGTATTTTCCCCTTCGATGCGTGTACAATGAGTGTTCACGGTTTTTAAAGTTGAGGGTTTTTCATGTCCAGTATCCAAAAAAGAGACCGCCACGAGGCGGATTGTTTCATCTGGAACTCCATCGGCGGAACGCTCAATGCCGGGCAGTCGGTGCTGATTCTCATGGTGATCACGAGGACCGCAGGGCTTGCCGCGGCTGGCGTGTTCTCCATTGCCTATGCGACCGGCAACCTGTTCCTCTATTTCGGGGAATACGGAGTCCGCAACTATCAGGTCTCCGACATTCATGAGCAGCACTCCTTCCGCGACTATCTTGTCCAGCGCATCAGCACGATTGCCCTGATGATGCTGATGGCCATCGTCTACTGCATCTTTACGCTTGTGACGGGGCGCTACAGCCCGGAAAAGGCGGCGACGGTCTTTGCCATGTGCCTGTTGAAAGCCATCGACTGCTTCGAGGAGGTCTATCAGGGCAGGCTCCATCAGAGGGGACGGCTTGATCTTGCGGGCAAGTGGATGACGCTCCGGATCCTGGTCAGCCTTGCCGGCATGATCTTCGGGCTTGTCACGACGGGAAGCCTTCTTGTTTCCATCTGGATTGCCTTTTTCCTGGCCCTTGGTGTCACGGTCTTCATGATTATAAGGACGCGGGATACGGTGCACCTGACGAAGGTCTTTCACGGGGCGCCTGGGGTCCTTTCCCTGTACCGGGCCTGCTTTCCCGTCTGCGCGGTCAATGTCCTGTATTTCTACCTCACCAATGCGCCAAAGTACGCCATCGATGCCGTCATGGACGAGGCCGTGCAGGCGCAGTACAACTTCATCGCGATGCCGGTGTTCGTGGTCCTTCTCCTGTCGCAGTTTCTCTATCAGCCGGTGCTCGTGAAGATGACGACCACCTGGCAGAGCGGGCAGAAGAAAGCGTACCTGACGCTGTTTCTGAAGATCATCGGGGCGATTCTTCTGGCTTCCGCAGTCTGCCTTGTCGGCGCCTGGTTTTTGGGGATTCCGGTTCTCAGCGTTCTGTATGCGACGGATCTTTCCGCACTGAAGGAGGATCTCATGTGGATCCTCGTCGGCGGCATGTTCCTCGGACTCAACGGATTCTATAACGCGGTGCTGACCCTCATGCGCTGCCAGAGGTGGATCCCCGCGGTCTACCTTGCAGGGACAATCCTGTCCCTGATCCTCACCCGCCGCATGGTATCCCTCGACGGGATCCGGGGCGCGGTGCTTTCCTATGTCCTTATCATGGTGCTGATCTTTGTTCTCTTAAGCCTCGTGTTTGCCGTGATGTACCGGCGGGGCTGGAAGAAGGAGAGCAAAGCAGCTGCCTGCTGAGAAGAGGGCATGCCTGAATTCTTGCATCCCGTTTTTTTATAGGCTAAGATGACTTCGTTTGCTTTTTGGCCCTGACGCATCTGTTTCGAGGAGCACAAATGGTTTTCAGTTCAATGGTATTTCTCTGGATCTTCCTGCCGGTGGTTTTTGTCCTTTCCAGGATCATCCGCAACCTCAAGGCGCAGAACATCCTGCTCCTTCTGGCAAGTCTTGTCTTCTACGCCTGGGGCGAGCCCAGGTACCTGATTCTCCTTCTGGTCTCGATCTTCATGAACTGGATCTTCGGTCTTCTGATCGACCGGTTCCGGAACCGGGGAAAGCTCTTTCTTGCCCTCGACGTGATCGCAAACCTTGCGCTTCTCGGGTACTTCAAGTACGCGGACTTTTCGATCAACACGGTAAACCGCCTGTTTCACACCTCGATCCCCGCGGCAAACATCGCGCTGCCGGTCGGCATCAGCTTTTTCACCTTCCAGGCGATGAGCTATGTCATCGACCTCTACCGGGGAGAGTATAAGGTACAGAAGAACCTGCTCGATCTTGCGCTCTATGTCTCGTTCTTCCCGCAGCTCATCGCAGGTCCCATCGTGCTCTACAAGGACATCGACGAGCAGATCCGGCACCGGGAGATCACAAGAGAGAAGACAGCTTCCGGCATCCGCAGGTTCCTGTACGGCCTTGGCAAGAAGGTCATTCTCTCGAACCTCATCGCGATCGCCGTCGACAACCTCTTCGGACTGGATGTTTCGACCATGTCCGGCGCGCAGGCCTGGATTGCGGCGATCGGCTACACCCTGCAGATCTACTATGACTTCTCCGGCTACTCCGACATGGCCATCGGTCTTGGCAGGATGTTCGGGTTCGAGTTCCTCGAGAACTTTACCCTGCCCTACCAGTCCGCTTCCATCCGCGAGTTCTGGAGACGATGGCACATCTCCCTCGGCGCGTGGTTCCGCAACTACGTGTACATCCCCCTTGGCGGAAACCGGAAGGGGAAGGTGCGCACCTACGTGAACCTGTTCATCGTCTTTGCCCTGACCGGTCTCTGGCACGGGGCGGCCTGGACGTTTGTTTTCTGGGGACTCTTCCACGGATTCTTCATCATCATCGAGCGCATGGGCTTCTCGAAGGTGCTGGATAAGTCGAAGGTCTTATCGCACGTGTACACGATGCTGGTTGTCATCATCGGCTGGGTGTTCTTCAGGGCAGACTCCGGACGGCAGGCCCTCGCGATTCTGGAGAGAATGTTTCTGTTCTGGCGCTATCCGCAGACGGGATCCCTTCTTCTTTCCGTGGAGACGCTGCCCGCGATCGCCATCGTCCTTGGCGTTATCGGCTGCGGTGTTCTGCAGGGCATTGCCATGGCACCTGCCTTTAAGACACGGGCTCTTAAATGGAAGAACTCGGTCCCGGAGGCGGTTTTCCTCACCGTGGTCCTTGTCTACAGCCTGCTGCTTCTTGCCAACAACACGTATAATCCGTTCATCTATTACAAGTTTTAGGGAATGGGTGGTTATTGAAGTATGAAACGTAAGTTACAGATCTACTATGGAATCCTGTTCGCGGCGCTGATTCTCGCGCCGTGCCTGGTGTTTCTGGCGGTGCGAAGCCACATCGATACGACAAACTACGAGAACACGGCGCAGGCGGAGTTTCCGGTGATCGGAAGGACGCTCACGAACGGCACGCCGGTCACCATCGACAACTTCCCCTCACTCTTTGAGGACTGGTTCAACGACCACCTGCCGTTCCGCAACCAGCTGCTGACGCTGAACAGCTTCTTCGACTACACAGTCTTGAAGACCAGTTCCTCCGACCAGGTCATCGTCGGAAAGGACGGCTGGCTGTTCTATCAGGGCGGACAGGTAAACGACGAGGATCCGGTGGCGGACTATGAGGGAACGAACCTGTTCACCGACGAGGAACTGCAGACCATCGCCTCGAACATGACGAAGATCGAGAAGGAGCTGAAGGCGCAGGGAACAGACTTTGTGATCTACTTTGCGCCGAACAAGGAGCGGGTCTACAGCGAGTACATGCCGGACTCCTACGGCGAGCCCGCCGGGAATTCCCGCATGAATCAGGTCATCGAGTACCTGCGAAAGAACACGGACATCACGGTGATTTCGGCGCTGGACGATCTCATGGAGTTCAAGCAGTCTCACCCCAATGTGCAGCTCTATTACAAGTACGACACCCACTGGAACAACATCGGTGCCTATGTGGGGACGAAGTCTCTGTGCGAAGCACTGGGAGAAAAGTGGACGCCGTATGAGGACTGCACGGTCCTCAACAAGGACACGGTGCCGGATACGGTGGATCCTTCAAACTTCGTTGCCCACTTTGACCTGTCCCGCCTGATTCACCTCGGCAATTACCTCGATCCGAAGGACGAGGTGGAAATGATCACCGGCTATTCGAAGTACGGCCTGTACCTCGACGGCGAGAACGCGCAGATGTCGCAGTTCCACTACTACATCGACACCTCGGATGGCACCGTGCCGCCCCGCGGGAACCTGATGGTCATCGGCGACTCCTTCTCCGCAGTCTCTGCCCAGTACTACGGCATGGACTACGCCCAGACCTATGTGACCTACTACTACAACTATGACAAGTCCCAGCTTGAAGAGGCAAAGCCGGAGGTCGTGGTGTATGAGAGCGTCGAGCGCTATATCCAGAACATGCTCTACTTCGATCTGGACGAGGGATTCAATCCGCCGGAGGGGTGGCGGTAAATCTGCAGCAAAAGGGGGACAAAGTCTTGAGGGTGAGGAAGACTTTTCACGTGGTGGTCAATCCTGCCGGTGCCTCGGGAAGGACCGGGAAGGTGATGGAGGAGCTGCTCCCGAAGATGCAACAGTCCGGGCAGGAGCTCATCGTCCACTATTCAAGGCCGGACTATTCCATACGATCGATTGTCCGGGAGGTTACAGCAGGGGAAGATCCCGTAAACCTCATCATTGTCGGAGGAGATGGGACGCTCAATGAGGCGGTGAACGGCATCCGGGATCTTGCGAAGGTGCGCCTGGGACTTCTTCCCATCGGCTCCGGAAACGACTTTGCAAGGGGCATCGGCCTTACTACCTCGGACCCGGAAGCGCTCGCACAGAGGATTCTCAAGGGAGAGGTTCACCGGAGCATCGATGTCGGCGAGGTGATCTACCACAGCGCCTACACGATGGGATTAAAGGATAAGGCACCGGTTCCGGTGCCGGAAGCTGTCGGGAAGAAGATCCGGTTTCTGGTGTCGGCCGGGATCGGGTTTGATGCGGAGATCTGCCATGAGGCGTCGGTGACGCCCGTAAAACCTCTGCTGAACCGCCTGCACCTGGGGCAGGGGGTGTATATTCTCTCCGCGATTCACCTCATCTTCACCTCAAAGCTCATTCCGCTGACCCTGACGCTTGACGGGGGCAGGAAAGTACAGCACTACAAACGGGACCTCTTTACGGTCGCGATGAACGAGAGGTATGAAGGCGGAGGCTATCAGTTCTGCCCGGAGGCTCTGGATGACGACGGCATCTTTCACATCTGCTCGGCAAATCCTCTGCGGAAGATGATCTTTTTCATGATCTTCCCGACGGTTCCCTCCGGAAAGCACTGGCGCTTCAGGAAGACCATGCGCCCGGATGCCGCAAGAACGCTCGAGATCAAAACCGCCGCACCCCGCTGGGTGCATCAGGACGGGGAGACCCCGTACATGTCGGATCACCTGACGATCGATTTCCTGGATCGAAGGCTGGATCTTCTGATGTAGTGGGAAACGTAGTGGGAAAGGCAGAATAGAGAAAAGACGTTTGTAAGAAGAAAGATCCCGGAACAAAGACGGTTTCGTCCTTGTTCCGGGATCCTTTTGTTTACTCGAAATCGAAGCGGTCGCTGTTCTTTGTCCTGAACAGCTCAAAGACCGCGCGCCGTGTGGACTCGGAGTCCACCGACAGGAACGTGTTCACGTCGCTGTCGTAGTCCTGAATCTCCATGATGATGACATCCTCGGCGTCCTCCTCATCAGGCAGCAGAACCGCAAATTTGCGATTGCTGTAGTCGATGACGTCGAGCAGCTCATAGCGGTGCTCGGTGTTGTCGTCGTCGGTCAGAGTAATGAAATCGTCGTCTTCCTTTTCCGCTTCATCCTGCGGATTCCGGTATTCTTCCATCGTGCAGCCCTCCCTTCCTGGTTCTTTACAGGGTGCTTTCAGTATACCATCCCGGAAGACAAATGCGGCGCAAACCTGCCCCTGTTGTGATACACTGAAGGTGTTTTCCAGAATTGCGTTTTATTGAGGGAAGAGGTTGGAACGTGGCAACACCCATTGATTTTGGCAAAGAATTTCTCCATATCCTGTACCGGGAGCGGGATGTCGATCGGGCGGTGACGTACCTTGCCGATGACATCGTGTGGGTGACGCCGGAGGAGATCCATCACCTGAAGAATCCCGAGGATATCCGCGGGTTTATCGTCCGGGAGGTCGCCGACGACCCCCAGCCGTTTAATGTTGACATCGCATCGATCAAGTCCGCGCCGGTTTCCGGCGACACGAATACCATCGTCTATGAGGTCAACCTGATCCCGAAGAGGGAGCAGGACACGGTGAACCTTCGCTGTGCCTTCACGATCCATCAGAAGGCGGACGGCGGGCTGGAGATCGTCTACCTTGGCATGTCGAGGCGCTATGTCCGCTCCGGCGAGGAGCAGATCCGCGGGTTCATGGAGAACCTGCCGGGCGGGTTCCTTGTGATCGCGGGTTTTGGCGACGGGGTGTTCAGGGAACTGTATGCCAACGACTTTCTTGCGGGGGATCTCGGGTATTCGACCGATGAGTTCTTTGACGAGTCCGATGTCGATCCCTTCTTCATGATGCCGGACGTGGATCATAAAAGGATCCTGCAGATGATCCGCGAAATGGCGCGCCTGACCGACCCGAAGCCGGTCACCATGAAGACGGCCTTAAAGAGAATCGACGGGAGCAAGGTCCCCTACCAGGTGGTGATCCGCGCGGCCTACAAGGACCGGAACGGCGGAAGGACCATCCTGTACCTGCTCTTTACCGGCCTTTCGGATACGCTCCGGGAGGTGGAAAAGCAGCACAAAAAGGAGATGGACGAGCTCACCGGGCGAAAGCTCGTTGATGTCAATGCCGAGGTGGAGCGCCTTGCCTCTGAGGCGATCGAGGAGAAGGAAAAGGCCGCAAAGAGCCAGGAAGACGCCGATCAGAGGATGGAGGACGCAAACCGCCGGATTGACGAGGCGGGAGAGCTCATCAAAAAGGCGCAGGAAGCGGCCGATCAGGCGGCAGAGGATGCAAGGAAGGGCATCGAGGAGGCAAGAAAGAACGCTAAGGACGAGGCGGCAAAGAACCTCGAGGCTCTGAAAACCGACTATGAGGCAAAGCTTTCCGCATCAAAGGACGAGATCGAGAGCCTGACCAGCGCCATGCGGCAGGCAGAGTCCGACTATCAGCAGCGGATCATAAAGCTCGAGCATGACCTCACAAAGCTCCAGGACGAGAACAGCAGCGCTCTGGAGGCACAGAAGACCACCCTTACCGAGGAGAGCGAGCAGAAGATCGAAGACCTGAAGGCCAGGGCAAAGAACAATGAGGACGCGCTCTATCAGCGCATTGAGCAGGCAAATGCCGAGAAGAGTCAGCAGAAGGCCGACTACGAGAAGAAGATCGAGCACCTGAAGGCGGAGATCGCGGACCGCGAGGCCGGGATCGAGAGTGCCGCGAGGCAGTCGCTTGCGGGGACCCGGGAGAAGGACAAGACAATGGAGCGCCTCTCCTGGCTCATCAAGGGCGAGATGAACGCGGTGCACTCCCTGACGGACGCGACATTAAAGGAAAAGGATCCTGCAAAACAGCAGCAGATCCTGAAGAAGATCATGCGCATCTGCGACGAGGTGCCGCCGATTGCGGACGATCTCAAGGTGGTGGCAGGGCTCGGAGCAGGGGACCGGGCACCGGAGACGGGAACGTTCCTGCTCTCCGAGTGCATTCTTCTCGTCCGGAAAATCGTCAGGCCCCAGTGCCGGCAGAAGGGGATCATCTTCTCCTGCGAAACCAACGGGACTGTCCCGGACAAGGTCGTGGGTTCCAAGGCGGGACTTCAGCTCGCCTTCCTGACCATTCTGGAGAATGCCGTGCATTCCACCGCGCAGGGCGGTAAAATCATTCTGACGGCAGAGGCGGATCCGCCGGTGCGGGGCGCCGCCTATTTCCACTTCGTGATCTCCGACACGGGGTGCGGCATCGCGGATGCAAAGCTCCCGGTGCTCTTTGACAACCCCACCGGGGAGCTCTCCATTGCGCGGCGCGTCATCAGCGCGATGGGAGGCAGCATCCAGGTGCGGAGCGAGGTCGGAAGCGGAAGCAAGTTTGAGATCTCGGTCTCGATGAGACTGGGGTGATTCGGGGATACAGGTATGGCAGAGAACGATAAAGAGAAAAAGAAAACATCCGGTTCTGCAGTTGGCACGGCTCTTGGCTTTGCCGCATGCGCGGCGGCAGGAGGGCTTCTCGGGGCTGCCAACTACTTCTTCAACCTCGCCCTTGTGCCGAAGCAGCACGACCCGGCACAGGACAACCGGCCGGGCGAGGAGGCGTACACGGCGGGAAGACGCTGGATGAGAGGCCATGTCGCGCGGCAGGACGTCTTCACGTTTTCCGGGGACGGCAAGCAGCTCCACGGGAACCTGATCCGTCAGGGCGATCCGGACTGCCACCGCTACGCGATTCTCGTCCACGGCTTCGGCGACAGCGCCGAGGCGATGGGGCTCTACGGGAAACAGTACTATGAGGAGTACGGCATGCACGTCCTGCTCCCGGACCTTCGGGGCCACGGGGCAAGCGAGGGCAGCTTTGTCGGCATGGGCTGGCAGGACAGCGCGGACCTTGCGCGCTGGGTGTCCTTCATCACTTCGATGGATCCCGATGCGGTGATCGTGATGCACGGCATCTCGATGGGCGCGGCTGCGATTCTGCAGGCGACGGGAAAGTCCCTGCCGGGGCAGGTGAAGGCCGTGGTCTCCGACTGCGCCTTTGCGGACTGCATCGATGAGCTGACCTATCAGTACAAAAAGCACGAGGAGAGCTATCCGGCTCCTGTGAAGAAGCTGATCCCGGCGCCTCTCATGGTGCAGCTCGTCCGCCTCATCGGACTCGTGAGAGCCCACTATGACATCGGGAAGGCATCGCCGGTCGAGGCGGTGCGCCGCTCCCTTACCCCGACACTGTTCATTCACGGCGAGGACGATGACGTGATTCCGCCGGACGACATGCCGCGTCTGTATGAGGCGGCCAACTGCGAGAAGCACTTTCTCTGGGTCAAGCACGCCGGCCACTGCCAGAGCGTGGTCGTCGATCCGGACCGCTACTGGGGACATGTGACGAACTTCTACAACGACGTCTCTCCCTGGATCCTGAATGACAACATCACGGACGCGGATCCGTTCGCAGATCTGTAGACAGATCCACATGGAACGATAACAGGTGACAAAAAGCAGCCCTGCATGCAACAGGACTGCTTTTTGTCATGGCTTATGATGTTGTCCCGTCTCTTACGAGAGCTTCGGCAGGACGTCCTTTAAGGCATCGAGGTGCAGGTCGTCGAAGTACTCGGTCGTTCCCTCGTCCATCATGGAAGCGAGCTTCGGGTCGATCGGAAGCTGTGCGACCACCGGGATGCTGTTTTCCTTTGCGATCTCGTCCAGATGGCTTTCGCCGAAGATCTTGATCTTCTCGCCGCAGTGCGGACATACCGCGTAGGACATGTTTTCGATGATGCCGAGCACCGGGATATCCATCGACTGCGCCATGCGAAGGGCCTTGGTCACGATCATCGAGACGAGGTCCTGGGGCGTTGTCACGACAAGGATTCCGTCCACCGGCAGGGACTGGAAGACGGTCAGCGGCACATCGCCGGTTCCCGGCGGCATGTCGACGAACATGTAGTCGACATCGCCCCAGCAGACATCGGTCCAGAACTGCTTTACGACACCTGCGATGACAGGACCGCGCCAGATGACAGGCTGGGTCTCATCGGTCATCAGAAGATTCATGGACATGATCTTGATTCCGGTGGCCGTTTCTGCCGGGAAGAGCTGCTTCTCATCGGATCCGACATCCTTCGAGCTCACCCCGAACATGCGCGGGATGGAGGGACCGGTGATATCGCAGTCCATGATCGCGGTCTTGTACCCCTGAGATCTTGCCCAGGTTGCACAAAGACCCGTAACGGAGCTCTTGCCGACGCCGCCCTTTCCGGAGACCACGCCGATCATCTTCTTGACGTGGGAACCGGGATTGGCATCCACCTTGAAGTTTGCCTTGGGCATCGGAATCTTTTCTTTTTCGTCACTCATGGTATGTACTCTCTTTCCTGTTCTTATTTTCCCCTGTATGAGATGGCAGAATACACCGGCACCGGTGCGACCTTTTCCCGCCCGGAAAGCCCCTCGAGTTCAATGAGAACAAGGAGAGACACCGGGACGCCGCCGGCCTTTGTCACGAGCTCGCACATGGCCTTTGCCGTGCCGCCGGTGGCAAGAAGGTCATCGACGATGAGGACTCTCTGCCCCGGTTTGATCAGTCCTTCCTCGAGCTCAAGGCCTGCGCTTCCGTACTCAAGGTCGTAGTCGACCTCGATCGTCTTTCCGGGAAGCTTTCCCTTCTTCCGGATCAGGATCAGGCCCTTATGCAGGTCCCGGGCGATCGGGGCCGCAAAGACAAAGCCCCTCGATTCGGCGCCGCACAGGACATCAAAGGACAGGTCCTTTACCCTGGCCTCGAGCGTGTCCACGGCAAGACAGAGGCCGTCAGGGTCTGCAAGGAGCGGAGAGATGTCCCGGAACTGTACGCCGGGGCGCGGAAAGTCCGGTATGGTTTTGAGGTATGAGTCAATGTTTGGCTTCATTTCGTCGTGGCACTTCGCCGGAAAATCACTTATACTTGTGCTGTCGTTTCTGCACATGGCTCAACAGTGGCTATTATACCGCAGATAACGACCACACATCCACAAGAGGGAAAAGAGAACCTGAAAGAACTTTATGGAAACAGAAGAAAAAGATATTAATATCGCGCTCCTGATCGATGCCGACAACATCAGCGCGAAGTACATTTCGGCGATCCTCTCGGAGCTGTCGAAGTACGGGAAGATCACCATCCGCCGCATGTACGGCGACTGGACGCAGGAGCGGCTCCGCAGCTGGTTCAACCAGGCAGCGAAGTACTCGCTGACGCCCATCATGCAGCCCAACAACACCCCCGGCAAGAACGCTTCGGACATCGGGCTTATCATCGATGCGATGGATATCCTCTACGAGGGCAAGGTGCAGGGCTTCTGTATCGTCTCGAGCGACGGGGATTTCAACCGGCTGGCGACGCGCCTTCGCGAGGCGGGCATGACCGTCATCGGCATGGGCGAGAAGAAGACGCCGGAGACCTTCCGTGTCTCCTGCGAGCGGTTCATCTTCCTCGATGTCATCGAGAGCAGCGAGGAGGACGCCGAGGATACGGCGCGCCGTGCATCTCAGAGCGCAAAGAAGAACAGCGCAAAGAAGAAGACAGAGACAAAAAAGAGCAAGGTGCAGACACAGCCCTCTCTTCCGGAACTTCCGCCTGTCCCCGCGCAGGCAACGCTCTCCGGTTCCGATGAATTCCTCGGATATGTTCCCTCCGATACGGAGGATGAGGACGAGGATTCCGGCATCACGGCGCTCTCCGACATCGAGGCGGCGATCGTCAAGATGATCACGGACAACTCCGCCGACGGCAAGGAGACGGGGCTTGGCGAGATCGGTTCGCGCCTCGTGAAGATCTTCCCGGATTTCGATATCCGGAACTATCATTACAGCAAGCTCTCGGAGTTTCTGAAGGACTTCCCGTCTCTCCAGGTGACGAACCGGGACAACGCGGTCTGGGTGACGTTGAAGAGTACTCCGGACACGGAGGTGGAGAAGCAGATCCAGTCGATCTTTGCGCGGCATAACACCGCGGACATGAATATCAGCATGTTAAAGAGCGAGCTGCAGGATCTGAACCCGAACCTTGATGCGACCATACGAAAGAGCGGTGTCACGCGGTTTTCCGTGTATCTGAACCGCAAGATTCCGTCGGTTGAGGTGAACGGGCAGAGAGTCAGTCTGAAATCCTGAGGAAAAGGAGGCGTTTTTCCATGGATCAGGAAATCATGAATACGAAAGAAGAGGAGAAGGGAAAGCGCATTGCAGTGGTGACCGGGGCGTCCAGCGGCCTTGGCCGTGAGCTTGTCCATCTCCTGGATACGACCTGGAACACAAAGATCGATGAGATCTATGTGATCGCAAGAAGACGGGAGAACCTCGAGAAGATCAGGGAAGAGACCGGCGTTCCTGTCCGGGTGCTTGCATATGATCTCACAAAGGAAGAGGACATCGAAAAGATCGAGGGGATCCTGAAGGACGAGAGCCCCGATGTCAGGCTCCTCATCAATGCTGCGGGCTTTGGCAAGATCGGGCGCTATGACGAGATCCCGAGAGCACAGATCGACCGCATGATCGATCTCAACTGCCGGGCTGCGGTCGACATGACCCAGATCTGCCTGCCGTACATGAGCGAGGGGAGCCGGGTGATGGAGATCTGCTCCACTGCCGCGTTCCAGCCCTTCCAGTACCTGAACGTCTACGCGGCCTCGAAGTCCTTCCTGTACCGCTATTCGAGAGCTCTTCGCGTGGAGCTTCTGCCGAAGAAGATCCTGGTGACCGCTGTCTGCCCGTACTGGATTAAGAACACCGAGTTCATCGACACGGCAGAGCAGACGGATCCGAAGGCGGACAGAATCCGCTCCTTCCCCTTCTCGATGAAGGTGGAGGACATCGCGGTGCGCGCTCTTGCCGACACGGAGCTTGGCCTTGCGGTCTCGACTCCGGGACCTGTGTGCACGCTGCACCGCTTCTTTGCAAAGCTGATCCCCGCGGACCTCATGATGGGCCTGTTCGAGGGCATCCGCAGAATCCCGCCGGCAGGAAGGAAAACCCACCAGGGATCCTATACGAGCGTCCGCTGAGGACGCTGGAGAAAGCAGTGAAAACGGTTGAAGTACTATCTGAGCCTTCCATGGCGGCTGGAAATCGTTCCGGATCCGGATGAGGGCGGGTATGCCGCGTATTATCCGGAGCTTCCCGGCTGCGTGACCGTCGGGGAGACGATGGAATCGGCCGCAGTCAATGCTGAAGATGCCAAAAGGGCATGGCTTGAGGCAGCACTGGAGGACGGGGGCCCGATTGCAGAGCCCTGAAGATTGTTCTCCACGGAAGAAAGGAAGACTCCTGTTCCATGAAACGGCCAAGCTTTGAAGTCTATAAAAGTGCCATCTGCCACAGGGTAAAGGAGAAAGGCGATATCGATTTTCTGATTGACACGCTGGAAGGCAATGAGATCCGCACGTTTTTCGACCGGGGCTGGTATCCGGAGAGTTTCTACCTGCTGGCTATGGTGGATTATCTCAGCCGTGTGAATGGTGTATCTCTGGACAACGAGTTTGACGATCTCAGAGGATACAAACTGGAAAAAACACTTTATCCTGCCGGGATTCTGCTGATCGCCACGGCGGAGGGCAATGACAACGCCCTGAAAAGAGCACTGAAAGAGGCGATTCCGGAATTCCTTCACTTTAACATCGTAGAAGGAAATGTGAGGGACGTTGCCTGAGAGGAAGATCGGTCTGCTTGACAGAGATCTTCCTGCGAGCCGGTTTCTGCGTCCTGAAGATGTTTTGAAATCAAAAAACGTCAGCTGTCCATGTTTCAGACAGTTGACGCTTTTTTCATTCCCACTTTTCCACGAATCCCTCGCCCATGGCCTCGTCCACGTCGGTGATGACGAAGAAGGCGTGGGGATCGTACTTCTTGACGACGTCCTTGATCTGCACGATATCCTTCGAGGAGCAGATGCAGACGAGGACCACCCGGTTCTTTCCGGTGTACATGCCGCGCCCGAGGAGCCCGGTCACGCCGCGGTCGAGCTCGTCCAGAATGGTCTGTGCGATCTTCTCATTCTCATCCGAAAAGATGAGTGCCATGCGGGCCCGTTTGCCCTGGGCGATGAGAAGGTCCGCAACCTTGCCCATGATGAACACGCTGATCAGCGCGTACAGGGTGTTCTCCAGGCTGAAGACGAACAGGCCGAGGATCACGACGATGCCGTCGAGGATCTGGATGATCCAGGCGATGCTGTACTGCCGGAAGAAGTGGTGCAGGCTCTGCCCGAGAAGATCCGTTCCTCCGGAGGTTGCCCGGGCGTTTAAGAGGCACCCGGTGCCTGCACCGAACAGGATCCCGCCGAAGATTGCGGTGAGGAGCAGGTTGTCGCTGATGAGATCCTTCTCCGGCAGGAAGTAGAATTCCGCCGTCATGATAAGCCAGGAGATCGAGGTCCGGTAGATCGCGACAAACCCGTCTGTCTTCATCGCAAAGAGGAAGATCGGCAGGTTGAACAGGAGTGTCGAGAGCCAGAGGGGAAGCCGTCCGCCGGAGAGGGTCTTTGCCACGATTGAAAGACCAGAGACACCGCCGGTATCAAGACCTGCGGGATCGAACAGGTACAGGGTTGCAAGGCTCGTCAGCGTGCTGCCGGCTATGATCCAGAGCCAGTCCACCAGGCTGATGTGAAGATCCTGCCTCGTGATCCGTCTTCTGCGTGTCTTTGCTCCTGTCTTTTCAGTTTTCTTTCTGTTTTCCGTATCCGGCCCGGTCATTTGACCTCCTTCAGAGCATCAAGGATTTTTTCTTTCTCAGCCTTCACGGAGCCCGTCACCATGAGGGGCTTTCCGCCGCCGCGGGCAGAGAGGTTCTGCCGCAGCACCTGGTTCGGCGTCCTTGCATCGTCCGAGCGGGAGCCGATGATGTAGGTGTAGCTGTCTGCGTCCGATCCGCAGAAGACACCGGCAAAGCGGTACTCTTTCTCACACAGGGCGTTGACGAACGCGCGCTGGGAGAGGTTGTTCATCGGATCCTCGAAGACATAGAGGGCGCCGTTTACGGCAAAGGCGCCTTCCGGCAGGGTGCCGCTCTGAATCTGACTCAGGCGAAGGGAGACATACTTGTCCTCCAGGGCGCGGTTCTTTTCCTTCAGCTGTGCGATCTCGCCTGCAAAGCGCTGTACGCCGTCTGCGATCTTCTCCACCGGCGCATTGGTCAGGTGCGAGACTTCCATCGCCTGCAGCTGTTCGTTCTGGGTATAGAGCAGTGCCCGCCTGCCGCAGACAATCGTAAGGCGCATGTTCGTCTTCGTGTGCAGAACGGAGAGAATCCGGATCAGCCCGATCTCTCCGGTGTGCCTGACATGCGGCGCGCAGCAGGCACAGACATCGACACCCTCGATCGTCACGATCCGGACAGGCCCGTCGATTGCCTTCTTGCTGCGGTACTCCATGGAGGAGAGTTCCTCCTTCGACGGATACCGGCAGGTGATGGGGACGTTCCGGTAGACCACCTCGTTAGCCTTGAGCTCCAGATCCCGGATCTGATCGTCGTCCAGCTGTCCCGAGGTGTCGAGGGTCACGGTGTTGTCGGAGAGGCGAAAGCCCACGTTTTCATAGCCGTACATCGAGTGGAGAAGTCCGGAGAGCACGTGCTCTCCCGAGTGGTTCTGCATGTTCGAATAGCGGTGCTCCCAGTCAACGATTCCAAGGGCGTCCTTCCCCTCCGGGAAGGCGGACGGGTCCGTGCATTCCACCGTGTGGGTGATCACGCCGTCCTTTCCGATCTGCACATCGACGACAGGAAAGCCTGCAAGGGTTCCTCTGTCCGGTGTCTGCCCTCCCTCCTCCGGGAAGAACAGGGTCTCATCAAGGACTACGTTCAGGGCTCTGTCGTTCTTTACGGTGCAGGAGACGACCTTTGCGGTAAACTCTGTGTCATAGGGATACTCGTCATAACGTTTTACGGTCTGCATGAAAAACCTCCGAAAATCTGCCCGGCCAGGTGCCGGGGGCACATCAGGTCAGTATACCTTCTTCATTTTATTTTCACAATCCGCGCCGCTTTCCCCGATTGCTTTGCGCACAATTGATGCTTATAATTATGAATCACAATGGAACCCCGGGGAGATTTCGTATTTCCCCGCAGTAAGGAGAGAAATTGATCATCAGAAAACGCATTCAGAGCGCCGGGGACAATCTCGAGCGCTATCAGGATAACAACGGGAGAAACCAGGGGAACGGCGGAAACGGAAACCGCGGCAGCCGCCCGGGAAGCAGCGGGAACAACAACCACCGGCAGGACATCTTCGTCATCATGATGGCAGTCCTTGTCGTCATGCTTCTTGTCAGCGCCTTCACGCGCTCTGCCGGCTCCTCCTCGACAAGAGAGATTGACTACACCTCCTTCGTGCAGATGGTGGAGGCAGACCAGGTCGCAAGGGTCGAGATCTCGGACACCGATATCCGGATCGCCCCGAAGCGCGACGGATATGACGACGCGGACGCACCTGTTAAGTATACGACCGGAAAGGCCGAGGATGACACGGCCCTGACGGAGCGGCTGTTAAAGCACGACGTCATCATCGTCATGGTGGACAACAGCACGTCCAGTGCCATCGTGTCCTTCCTTCTCTATTACATCCTGCCCCTCGTTCTTGTGTGGGTGGTGCTCTGGTTTGTCTGGCGAAGAGTCGGCGCGGGCGGCGGCATGGTCGGAAACGTCGGCAAGTCCACCGCCAAGGAATATGTTCAGCGCGACACCGGCGTGACCTTTGCCGATGTGGCAGGCGAGGACGAGGCGAAGGAATCCCTCGTCGAGGTCGTCGACTTCCTGCACAACCCGCAGAAGTATTCGACGATCGGCGCAAAGCTGCCGAAGGGCGCCCTGCTTGTCGGCCCGCCCGGCACCGGCAAGACCCTGCTTGCAAAGGCCGTTGCCGGTGAGGCGCATGTGCCGTTCTTCTCGCTGACCGGCTCCGATTTCATCGAGCTCTACGTCGGCGTCGGCGCAAGCCGTGTGCGTGACCTCTTCCGCGAGGCGGAAAAGAACGCACCCTGCATCATCTTCATCGATGAGATCGATGCCATAGGAAGAAGCCGTGACTCCAAGTACGGCGGAGGCAACGAGGAGCGCGAGCAGACCCTGAACCAGCTGCTCTCCGAGATGGACGGCTTCGAGTCCGACAAGGGCATCTTTGTCCTGGGCGCGACGAACCGCCCGGAGATCCTCGACAAGGCCCTGCTGCGTCCCGGACGCTTTGACCGCCGCATCATCGTCGACCGCCCGGATCTCAAGGGCCGTGTTGCCATCCTTCGTGTCCACGCAAAGAACGTCAAGATGGACGAGACCGTCGATCTCAACGAGATCGCCCTCGCCACATCCGGCGCCGTGGGTTCGGACCTCGCCAACATGATCAACGAGGCCGCGATCAACGCCGTCAAGAACCACCGCGAGTACGTCTCCCAGAAGGACCTGTTCGAGGCCGTGGAGCAGGTGCTCGTCGGCAAGGAGAAGAAGGACCGGGTGATGAGCCCGAAGGAGCGCCGCATCGTCTCCTATCACGAGGTCGGCCACGCGCTGATCTCCGCGGTGCAGAAGAACGCGGAGCCTGTCCAGAAGATCACGATCGTGCCCCGCACCATGGGAGCTCTGGGCTACGTCATGCAGGTCCCCGAGGAGGAGCATTACCTCAACTCCAAGGAGGAGCTCCACGACATGATCGTCCAGCTGCTCGGCGGACGCGCGGCAGAGGAGCTCAAATTCGAATCCGTGACGACCGGTGCCTCGAATGACATCGAGCGCGCAACGAACATCGCACGGGCAATGGTCACCCAGTACGGCATGAGCGATGAGTTCGGCGTCATGGGTCTTGCGACGATCGAGAGCCAGTACCTCGAGAACCGCGCGGCGATGAACTGCGCCGACGAGACCGCAGCAAAGGTCGATGCGGAGGTCCACAGGATCCTCGAGTCCTGCTATCAGGAGGCCAAGGAGATCCTCTCCGAGAACCTCGATGTCATGGACCAGATCGCGGACTATCTGATCCGCGAGGAGACCATCACCGGCAAGCAGTTCATGGATATCTACTACAAGGCAAAGGGCATCACCCCGCCGCCGGAGAAGAAGGACCAGACGCCGGGCGAGAAGTTCGCGGACGAGATCGAGCACAGGGAAAAGCCTCAGGAGGCAGCTCCGGAGGAGAAGAAGGAAGAGCCTGAGGCGCCTTCGCAGGAGACACCTTCCAGTACTTCGGAAGAGGGCAGACCGGAGGAAAAGCCGGAAGAGAAGAAGGACGACAACAGCCGTCCGGATTCGAACGGAACACCGGCCGGATCCCCGAACGGGTCCACAGGCGGATCCCCGAGGGGACGATTCTCCAACACACCGCTCGATGACCTGAACGGAAAGGCATGAGTTTTTGAACTGATTTACACGGCAGGACCGGAATGCTCCGGTCCTGTTTTTTCGCCGGGGAGGATTATGCGACCGGATTTTGATCTCAAGGAAGAACTGCACAAGCTGCCGAAAAAGCCCGGCGTCTACATCATGCACGACGATTCCGATGCGATCATCTACATCGGGAAGGCAAAGGTCCTGCACAACCGGGTGCGCTCGTACTTCCGCAGCAACATCGGCCGGGGACCTGCGATCGACCAGATGGTGAAGCAGATCGCCTACTTTGAGTACATCGTCACCGACTCCGAGCTCGAGGCCCTGATTCTCGAGAACAACCTCATCAAGGAGCACCGCCCGAAATACAACACGATGCTCGTCGATGACAAGACCTACCCCTACATCAAGGTGACAACCGGGGAGGACTATCCGAGAATCCTGTTCTCGAGATCGAGAAAAAAGGATAAGGCGAGGTATTTCGGCCCGTTCACGTCGGCACAGGCGGTGCGGGATACGATCGAACTCCTGAACAAGATGTACGGCCTTCGGGACTGCCGCCTGGTACTGCCGAGGGATGTGGACAAGCAAAGGCCGTGTCTGAACTACTACATGAAGCGCTGCACCGGCCCCTGCATGAGCGGGGCGGTGACGAAGGAGGAGTACGCAAAGCGGGTCGACCTTGCGATCGAGTTTCTCTCGGGGCACTATGACATCGTGATCGACGATCTGACCGCCAAGATGAACGCAGCCTCCGAGGCGCTGAACTTCGAGGAGGCGATCCACTACCGGGATCTCTTAAATTCCGTAAAGCAGGTCGCCCAGCGCCAGAAGATGTCCGAGGGCGCCGGTGAGGACAAGGACATCATCGGCATCGCAAAGGACGAGGAGAACTCCGATGCGGACGCGGTGGTGCAGGTGTTCTTCATCCGCGACGGAAGGCTCATCGGGCGGGAGCACTTCTACATGAACCACGTCGGCGGGAAGACGACGGCGGAGATCCTGTCGGAGTTCATGCACCAGTTCTATTCCGGAACCCCGTTTATCCCGAAGACCATCATGCTTCCGGAGGACATCGAGGACCGGGAGCTTCTGGAGCAGTACCTTGGCATCCGGAGAGAGGGCAAGGTCTCCATCGTCGTCCCGGTGAAGGGGCAGAAGGAAAAGCTCGTCGAGCTTGCAAAGGAGAACGCGGCTCTGATCCTCTCCAAGGACAAGGAGAGATTGAAGCGCGAGGAGGGCCGCACGATCGGCGCGGTGAAGGAGCTCGAGGGAATCCTGCACCTTTCGGGGATCGAGCGCATGGAAAGCTACGATATCTCGAACATCTCGGGCTTTGCGAATGTCGGCTCCATGGTGGTCTACGAGAAGGGAAAGCCGAAGCGATCCGACTACCGGAAGTTCCGGATTCAGAGCGTCTCCGGGCCGGATGACTACGCCTGCATGAAGGAAGTTTTGACCCGGCGCTTTAGGCACGGGCTGGAGGAGAAGAAGGAGCGGCAGGAGAAGGGACTTGACGAGGAGCTCGGCTCCTTTACGAAGTTCCCGGACCTGATCCTCATGGACGGCGGCAGGGGACAGGTGAACATCTGCCTCTCGGTCCTGCACGATCTCGGGCTCTCCATCCCGGTCGCCGGCATGGTCAAGGACGATCATCACCGGACGAGAGGCCTCTACTACAACAACGTGGAGCTTCCCATCGACACCCACAGCGAGGGCTTCAAGCTGATCACGAGGGTCCAGGACGAGACGCACCGCTTTGCGATCGAGTACCACAGGTCTCTTCGCTCCAAGGCCCAGGTGCACTCAAGGCTCGACGAGATCCCGGGAATCGGGGAGACGAGGAAAAAGGCGCTGATGCGAAGCTTTGCCTCGATCGACGACATCGCGGCAGCGGACGTGGACAAGCTCGCGAGCGTCCCGGAGATTCCGCAGGATGTCGCACAGAACATCTTTGATTACTTCCATCCAAAGGATGGAGAGAATGAGCCGGAGAGCGGAAACTGAAGAAAAAGACCGGACAGGATCGGAAGGAGTGCTGTTCATGCGCTTCGGCGCCTTTTCGGGAGCAGGCAAATGTACTAAAATGATTCCATGCTGTACGGCGCGGGGGATGCGCCGTAAGGGAAAGGACCGGGGATTATGGCATCTGTGAAACTTCGGGAGGTTATCGAAAAGGAAAAGCTCGTCAACCTGACGCCGGAGATCGACTGCTCTCTCATCAAGATCAAGCAGCCCGACATCAACCGGCCGGGTGTGCAGCTGACGGGATATTTTGAACATTTCGACGCGAGCCGCATTCAGATCATCGGCTTCGTCGAGCACTCCTACATGCAGGGCATGAGCCATGAGAGGCGCGAGGAGATCTATGACAAGATCCTCGCGAAGAAATCGCCCTGCTTTATCTTCTGCCGGGAGCTTGAGCCCGATGAGGAGTTTCTGGCAGCGGCAAGGCGCTACAACGTGCCGGTGCTCATGACCAAGCAGTCGACCTCCGTCTTCATGGCGGAGCTGATCCGCTGGCTCAACGTGCGCCTCGCACCCTGCATTTCGATTCACGGCGTGCTCGTCGATGTCTACGGCGAGGGCGTTCTCATCACGGGCGAGAGCGGCATCGGAAAGTCCGAGGCGGCCCTGGAGCTCATCAAGCGCGGCCACCGTCTCGTCTCCGATGATGTCGTCGAGATCCGCAAGGTCTCCGAGGAGACCCTGGTCGGCACGGCGCCGGACATCACGAAGCACTTCATCGAGCTTCGCGGCATCGGCATCATCGACGTGAAGACCCTGTTCGGTGTGGCGAGCGTCCGGGATACCCAGAACATCGATCTCGTGATCCAGCTCGAGGAGTGGGACAAGGACAAGGAATACGACAGGCTCGGTCTTGAGGAGGAGTACACGGAGTACCTTGGCAACCGGGTGGTCTGCCACCGGATTCCCATCCGTCCCGGACGCAACCTTGCCATCATCTGCGAGGCGGCGGCCATCAACCACCGCCAGAAGGAGATGGGCTACAATGCGGCGCAGGAGCTGTACAACCGTGTGCAGAAGGCGCTTGCAAACAAACATGAAGAGGAAGAGGACTGAACTTGAACAGTGAGAAACAGAGCGCGGCAGAGGAGGCGCTTCTTACCTTTCTGAACAGAGACAGAGTGCGCCGCGATGAGCCGATGGCCCTGCACTGCTCCTTCCGCGCGGGCGGAAAGGCGGCGCTGTACGCGGAGGTTACAACCTTTGAGGAGCTTGTCCGCGCGCTGTCCGTGTGCGGACAGGCAGGGATTCCATTTTTCGTGATGGGGAGGGGGACGAACCTCCTGGTTTCGGACGGCGGCTTTGACGGCCTGATCCTGCAGGTTTCGGGAAATGCGGCCCTGCCGCGGGAGATGGAGATCCCGGGCCCGGTTTCCGGCATGGAGATGCTGGATGAGGACGCGGCGCGCGCCCTTTTATCGGACAGTGTGTCCGGGATTACCGTATCCGGAAACAGGATCCTTGCGGGGGCGGGCGTTTCCCTCTCCGTCCTTGCAAAGTGCGCGGCGGACCACGGCCTTTCCGGCCTTGAATTTGCCTCCGGGATTCCCGGCTCTGTCGGCGGAGCGCTTGTCATGAACGCGGGCGCCTACGGCGGCGAGATGAAGCAGGTGGTGGAGAGTGTCTTCTGCCTTCTTCCCGGCGGGGAGTTCTGGCAGATCGACAATGCGAACATGAAGTTCGGCTACCGGGAGAGCATGCTGCGGCACCTGCCGGCGATCGCGATGGAAGCGGTTTTTACCCTGACGCCGGGGAATCCCGATACCATCCGGGCGACCATGAATGATCTCAACGCAAGACGGCGGGAGAAGCAGCCTCTCGAGTACCCGAGCGCCGGCTCGACCTTCAAGCGACCGGAGGGGTACTTTGCCGGGAAGCTGATCCAGGACGCGGGGCTTGCCGGATACCGGGTCGGCGGGGCAGAGGTTTCGACGAAGCACTGCGGGTTCGTGATCAATAAGGACCACGCAACCGCGACGGACATCTGCACCCTCATCGAGACGATTCAGCAGAAGGTCTATGAGAACAGCGGCGTAAGGCTCGAGCGCGAAGTGATCATCCTGGGTTCCTGACAGCAGACTTAAGCGAGGTGGATATGCGATTTGTAGTTGTGACTGGCATGAGCGGCGCCGGCAAGGCGAGCGCGATGAAGATCCTCGAGGACGAGGGATATTACTGTGTCGACAACCTGCCGGTGCGGCTCATCGGCAAGTTCATGGAGCTGGTCTCCATGCCGGCATCCGACATCACAAAGATCGCACTGGGCCTCGATGTCCGCTCCGACAAGCCCTTTGCCTATGTCGAGGAGGTCCTCGCGGAGCTTCGGGACAAGGGCTACAAGTATGAGATCCTGTTCATGGACGCATCCGACGAGGTGCTGATCCGGCGCTACAAGGAGTCGAGACGAAGCCACCCCCTTGCCCCGGAGGGACGGGTCGAGGATGGCATCCGGAAGGAGCGGGAGATCCTCAAAGGCATCAAGCAGAAGTCGGATTACGTCATCGATACCTCAAGGCTCCTTGTCCGGGAGCTGCGGCAGGAGCTGATCAGGATCTTCCAGGAGAACAAGAACTACAACTCCCTCATGATCTCGGTCACCTCATTCGGCTTCAAGTACGGGATCCCGGCCGATGCGGACCTTGTCTTTGACGTCCGGTTCCTTCCGAACCCCTACTACGTGGAGGAGCTCAAGCACCTGTCCGGCAACGACAAGCCGGTGCAGGACTTCGTGAAGAGCTTTCCGCAGACGGGGCAGTTCATGGACAAGCTCGTCGACATGATCTCGTTTCTGATCCCCTACTACGTCAAGGAGGGAAAGAATCAGCTGGTCATTGCCATCGGCTGCACGGGCGGGCGGCACCGGAGCGTGACCCTTGCCAATGAGCTGTATCAGAGGCTCCTCGGCCACGGGGACTACGGGATCCAGCTCTATCACCGCGATATAAACAATGACACGAGAAAGTAGGTGCCATGTCCTTTACGGAAGAGGTGCGCGCCGAACTCGGGAAGACGATGGCCCCCTCGACTGTGGAGCAGGAGAGTGAGCTCGGTGCCCTGCTTTGCTGCACGGCCCGGTTTGAAAACGACGGGCTTCTTGTCACATCGGACTCCCCCGCGGTGCGGACAAAGTGCTTTACTTTGCTTGAAAAAGCGTCTAAGATATCGAATATGCGTGATTTTGGGCTGCCTGAAGGGGAGGATGGCGTCTTCGTCCGTCTTCCCGGGCGGGATCTTCTCCGCCTCCGGGGGTGGTTCCGGAAGGACGGGACGCTTGTTCCCTCCCTTGTCGGATCCGGGAAGCAGGAGAAGGCGTACGTGCGCGGCATGGTGCTTGGTACGGGGACCTTTGCGGACCCCGCAAAGGAGTACTTCACCGAGCTCACGTTCCGGAGCATTCCCCAGCGAAGCCAGATGGAAGAGATCCTCTCCCGTTACAGTGTGGATCTTCGCGAGGGAACGCACCACAGGCTCCCCTCTCTCTATGCCAGAGATGCCCAGGCGATCGCCGATCTTCTCGCGCTGTGCGGCGCCGGGGAGAGTGTTCTGGCTCTGGAGAACGCACGGGTGCTCCGGCAGTTCCGCGGCAACATCAACCGCCAGGTGAACTGTGAGACGGCGAACATCGCAAAGACGGTATCGGCATCCAGAAAGCAGATCGAGGACATTGATTATCTCGCAGATCACGGTGTCCTTGAGACATTGCCGGAACCGCTTCAGGAGATGGCGCGCGTCAGACGGGATCACCCGGACGCATCGCTCCCGGAACTGGGATCCCTCCTGGATCCGCCGGTTGGAAAGAGCGGGGTCAATCACCGCCTGCGCAGGCTCTCAGAGGCTGCAGACAGGGCACGGAATCAGGGTCGAAACGAAGAAACGACAGTGGACGCCGGGAACATGGAGGAACAGTGACCGAACAGTGACCGGCAAGGAGGATGATTATGGTAAAGAAGTCTATGACCGTCAAACTCAAAGGGGGCCTGGAAGCCCGTCCCATCGCGGAACTGGTGCAGGTGGCAAGCAAGTATGACAGCAGGATCTACATTGAGCTTGGCACGAAGCGCGTCAATGCGAAGAGCATCATGGGCATGATGTCTCTGGAGCTGGACAACGGCGATGAGATGACGGTGTCTGCGGACGGCAGCGATGAGCAGGCCGCGATCGATGAGATCGAGCAGTTCGTCACGGCGCCTGAAGTGGCAGCCGAAAAGTAAAAAAACAGGATCGGACAAGGAAGTCGTCTCAAAGGCAGCTGATGCCTTTGAGACACTTTGCTATATGGAGGACAGTATGATGAAAAGAAAAATGATCTCTTGCTTACTTGCTGCGGGCATCGGCACCATGATGCTTGCAGGCTGTGGCTCGTCCGATTCGGGCAGCGCAGCCACCTCTTCGGCAGCAGCTTCCACCACGGCCGCTGCAGAGGAGACCACGGCAGATGCAACAACTGCCGCTGCGGAGGAGACGACAGCAACCACTGCCGCCGCTGCCGCAGGCACCACCTATAAGGTCGGTATTGTCCAGTACATGGACCACGCTTCCCTGAACCAGATCACGGAGAACATCGAGTCTGAGCTGGACGCACAGGCTTCGTCCCTTGGCGTGACCTTCGATTATTCCGACTACTTTTTCAACGGCGAGGGCGATCAGTCCCTGATCCAGCAGCAGATGGCACAGCTGAAAGATGACGGCGTCGATGTCGTCGTCTGCATCGCAACTCCCACCGCTCTGTATGCCCAGTCCGCCTTCGAGGACACCGATACCCCGATCATCTTCTCGGCTGTCACGGATCCGGTGGGCGCAGGCCTTGTTTCTTCCAATGACGCGCCCGGCGGGAACATCACCGGTACCTCCGATGCGCTGAACACCGATGCGATCATGGATCTGATCTTCGCGCAGAATCCGGATGCCGACAACATCGGCCTCCTGTACTCCACCTCTGAGGATTCCTCGACGCAGGCGATCGCCGATGCGAAGGCATATCTTGACGAAAAGGGAATCTCCTATGACGAGAAGACCGGCACCAACAACGATGAGGTCTCCCAGGCCGTCGATGCTCTCATCGCAGACGGCGTGGACGCAGTCTTTACGCCCACCGACAACACGGTCATGAGCGCAGAGCTCTCGATCTATGAGAAGTTCATCGACGCCGGCATTCCGCACTACACCGGCGCAGATTCCTTCGCCTTAAACGGCGCGTTCCTGGGCTTTGGCATCAACTATGCGGACCTTGGCACGAAGACGGCTGACATGGTTGTCGATGTCCTTGTCAACGGCGCAGATCCCGCAACGACCCCGGTCGAGACGCTCGACGACGGCATTGCAACGATCAACACCGACACCTGCTCGGCATTAGGGTATGATCTTGCAACGGTTGAGGACGCCTTCAAGCCGTATGTCTCGAGCATTGTCGAGACGACGACGCAGGAGAACTTCGACTGATCGTTTCCCGATGAACTCTTTCAGGGTATAATGAAACCCGGCAAAGGGGCGGCAAAAGGCTGCCCTTCTGCCGGGTTTTTCTTTATGGAAAGGAAGAGACAATGGGTTTTCTTACTCCGAACATCATCGAGACGGCCGTCAACACCGGCCTGATCTACGGGTGTGTGGCGCTCTCGCTCTTTATCAGCTTCACCATCCTGAACATCTGCGACCTCTCGACCGACGGCTGCTATATCCTCGGCGCCGCAGTCGGTGTCTCCGTGACGATCGCAGGGCATCCGATCCTCGCGATCTTTGCCGGCATGGCGGCGGGCGTCTGCTCGGGCTTTGTGACGGCCTTTCTCCAGACAAGGCTGAGGGTCCCGGATATCCTCGCCGGCATCGTGGTGAACACGGGACTCTACACGATCAACCTCATGGTCATGGGGCTTCGGACGAACCTGAACATCGTAGGTACCGACACGGTGTTCAGCATGTTTGAGAGCCTGAATGATTCCGCCTTCTGGCAGGGCTGGTCCGATACGATCCTGCTTCTCATGATTGTGGCGGCCCTGTGCCTTTTCATCTACTGGTTCCTGACGACGCGCCTCGGTCTTTCCATTCGGGCAACCGGTGACTCGGCGCCGATGGTTCGCGCATCCTCCATCAATCCCGCCTTCACGATCACCGTGGGGCTGTGCCTGTCGAACTCGTTCACCGGCCTTGCGGGGTGCCTCATCGGTCAGTACACGAAGACCGCCGAGATCAACCAGGGCACCGGCATGGTGACCATCGCCCTCGCATCTCTCATCATCGGACAGATGATCTTCGGCCGGGGACCGATGATGGTGCGCATCATCGGAACGGTCGTGGGATCGGTCCTCTACCGGTTCATCATCGCCATCGCACTTCGCCTCAATGTCCCGACGCAGGCCTTCCGCCTCGTCTCGGCCGTCATCGTCGCGATCGCCATCGCAGCCCCTGCGATCCGCGATTTCGTGCGCTTCTCGATCCGGAAGCGCTCGGTCATGCGCGTCCACAGGGCAGAGCGGAAGGGAGGAGAGACGCATGCTTGAGATCACGGGCATCAGCAAGACCTTCAACCCCGGAACGATCAATGAGAAACAGGCTCTTCGGGACGTCTCCCTGACCCTGCAGGACGGGGACTTTGCGACGATCGTCGGCTCCAACGGCGCCGGCAAGTCGACCCTGTTCAATGCGATCGCGGGCTCCTTTATCGTCGATGAGGGAGCGATCATCCTCGACGGGAAGGACATCACCTTCGAGAAGGAGCACCGCCGGGCAGTGTACATCGGGCGTCTCTTCCAGGATCCCCTGATGGGCACGGCGCCGCACATGACGATCGAGGAGAACCTCTCGGTCGCCTACCTTCGCGCCTCACAGCACAAGGCAATGTTCTCGAGAATCACGAAGAAGGAAAAGGAGCTCTTCCGGGAGCAGCTCTCCCTCCTGCACATGGGTCTTGAGGACCGGATGACGCAGCCGGTGGGACTTCTCTCCGGCGGACAGCGGCAGGCTTTAACGCTCCTTATGGCAACCGTCGTGACCCCGAAGCTTCTGCTCCTTGATGAGCACACGGCAGCCCTCGACCCCGCAACGGCCGACAAGGTGCTGACGCTGACGCGGGATATCGTATCCGAGCGCAGGATCACGTGCCTTATGGTCACCCACAACATGAATCAGGCTCTCGAGATGGGGAACCGGACGCTCATGATGGACTCCGGCCGCATCGTCCTTGATGTCTCCGGTAAGGAGAGAGAGGCGATGACGGTGGAGGATCTTCTCATGGCGTTTGCAAAGAATGCCGGATCAAGCCTCGACAACGACCGGATCCTGCTCTCGACAAAGAAGGACAGGGAAGCATGATCTTCTATTTTTCCGCGACCGGCAATTCGAAATATGTCGCAGAGCGCATTGCAGGTAAGACGGGAGACCGCCTCGTTTCCATCGGCTCTGCGATAAAGAATGACGAGATGAGCTATGAGCTTGCTCCCGGAGAGGATCTCGGGTTTGTGACCCCGGTCTATTTCTGGGGGATTCCGGAGATCGTCCATACGTTTCTTCGCACCGTGTTTCTGACGAGCGGTGGCGGAGAGCATTACATCTATCATGTCGCAACCTTCGGCACTGTCACCGGCGGGGTGAGCGCGATGATGTCGAATGACCTCCGGGCCATCATCGGCCTTCCGCTCACGGCCTGCTTTGCGATCCGCATGGTGGATACCTGGACGCCGATCTTTGATGTCTCCGATGAGAAGAAGAATCGTGAGGTTCTTGAGAAGGCAGAGCCCGAGATCCGGGAGATGATCGGGAAGATCAAAGAGAAGACGGCGGGCGATTTCAACTACTACCGCGGCGCCTGGGCGCTTTTCTGGCCGGTGGCACAGGCGTTCTACGGCCCGGCAAAGAATCCGAAGCACTTTTCCGTGACAAAGGACTGCATCTCCTGCGGCCTCTGCGAGAGGCAGTGTCCCACGGGGACGATTAAGCTGCAGGACGGGCACCCCGTCTGGAGCGGTAACTCGTGTACCCTGTGCCTTGGCTGTCTCCATCGCTGCCCGAAGGGCGCGATCCGCTACGGCACGAAGGAAAAGACCGTGCGCCACGGACAGTACGTCAATCCGGACACGGATCTTGCAAACAACAATGTATGATACCACCCTTCATCTCAGAACAATCGTTGTTGCGGGGAAAGATCCGAAGCGCTCGGAGGAGATCGCAGGGATCCTGACGGAAGAGCTTGCCGGAGTCACCGCAGTTCCGGAAGCCCTGAAGGATATGGAAGCTGACGCGGTAAAGAGCACAGGACAGAGAAACTTCCCGAAGGCGAAAGACAACGGGATCCTGTACCTCACCGACAGCCCGGCCTTTCACGAAAGGGCACGGAAAGAGGGACAGGCCTGTGCCTGCTTTACCGATGATCCCACCTCTTCCGGTGATTTTCCCGGGGCGATGTACCTTCTGACAGAGCCCGAGTGGGTGGACCTTGACTCCTACGAGAAGATCTACGAGCGTCTTAGCGGTCTTCCCTGGACGATCACGGTGACAGAGCGTCTGATCATCCGGGAACTGTCGATGGAGGATTTCTCCGATCTCATGGCGCTCTACGATGATCCGGAGGCAAGGCGCTTCCTTGCAGGACCCTTAAAGGACCGGGCACTCGAGAAGGAGAATCTCTCCCGCTATATCCGTCAGGTCTACGGCCTGTATGGCTACGGCTACTGGGCGGTGGAGGAGAGAAAAAGCCATTCGCTTGTCGGCCTTGCGGGATTTCAGGGAAAGCTCACGGACAGGGGCGAAGCAGAGCTCGGGTTCCTCGTCCGGAAGGATAAAAGACGTCAGGGCATAGCCACAGAGATGTGCCGGGGAATCCTTGCCTTTGCGCGGAAGGCCCTTCCCTTTACCGGTGTAATTGCGACGTGCGATCCGGACAATAAGGGGTCTGCTGCCGTCCTCACGGCTCTTGGATTCCGACAGGAAGAGAGGGCAATTAAAAAAACGGACAACGGTGTGGAAGAACAGCCTCCCGTTCTGTACTATGTCCTTGATGAATTCCATCCGCAGATGGTGTAAAATGCCATCTCGTGCAACAGCGCAATGGATCGTGAAACCGTCATCAGTTCTGCAAACAGGAGAGAAGAAGAACAATGATTGAATTACTGAAAGCGGCCCTCTACGGCATTGTCGAGGGCGTCACGGAGTGGCTGCCCGTCTCCAGCACCGGCCACATGATTCTGCTGAACGAATTTGTGAAGCTGAACACCAGCGAGGAATTCTGGAACATGTTCCTGGTGGTGATTCAGCTGGGCGCCATTCTTGCGGTGGTGCTCCTGTACTGGAAGGAGATCTGGCCGCTTGGCATCTGGAAGCACAGGAAGCGCACCCGCATCGTCTGGAAGAAGAACGTCCTGCAGCTCTGGGCAAAGACGATTGTCGCCTGCATCCCGGCGGGCGTTGTGGGACTTTTACTGGACGACTGGATCGATGCCCACCTCTACAACCCGCTTGTCGTCTCGATCATGCTGATCCTCGTCGGTGTCGTGTTCATCATCGTCGAGAACCGGAAGGCTCAGGACGACAGACCTGCAAGGGTTGAGGAGCTTGAGGATCTCACCTATAAGGACGCGTTCAACATCGGCCTCTTCCAGCTCATCGCCGCGGTCTTCCCCGGAACGAGCCGGTCCGGCGCTACGATTGTCGGCGGACTGATGCTCGGTGTCTCGAGAACCTGCGCCGCAAACTTTACCTTCATTCTCGCCATTCCCGTCATGCTGGGAGCGAGCCTTCTGAAGATCGTGCGGTATCAGGGCACGATGACCGGCATGGAAGCCGGGATCCTCGCGGTCGGCATGATCGTCGCCTTCGTGGTATCCCTTTTCATCATCCGCTTCCTTCTTGGATATATCCGCAAGCACGACTTCAAGGTCTTTGGCTGGTATCGCATCATCCTTGGCATCCTCGTGATTCTCTACTTTGTCCTGAGCGGGCAGTCGATGACGGGAATCCTCGCACAGTAAGAGACAGCAGGAAAGATGGAACAGGGCACAGTCTCCGCGGGAGGGGGCTGTGTTTTTTGTTGCCACAACTATTCGCGAAAAAACATAATTCGTGGTGAAAACCGCACAGGTCAGGCACTGGTGTTTTAGTGAAATGGATTTCATACGATGAAAACTGGGCAAAATCGCGACTGTAAACGGGCAGAAATAACAATTTTCGTGCAATAATTTCAGGCAGTTTTATTGACAGTCAATTTTGGAAGTGCTAATTTGTTAAAGAACTTATAAAATGATCTTTTGTAAGGTCTGAATTCAATACAATCTGTGTAGTATCTGTGGTTCAAGTGAAAGGAGACCGTTGATCCATGAGTGAGGAGAAGACGAAAACCGCCAAGACCGCGCCCAGGGCGACTGTAAAGTCCAGCTTCAAGAGGGGCACGCCGGTGGAGACGACTCCGGTTGAAAAGAAGCCGGCGAAGAAGTCCACGCCAAAGAAGACCGCCAAGACCGCCGCTGCCACGAAGAAGGCAGAAGTCAAAGAGGTATCAACGACAGCAGTTCCTGTCGCGGAAGAACACATTGAGGAGAAGAAAGAGGTAAAAGAAATGGCTACTAAGACGACAAAGACTACTGCAACCGCTGCCAAGACCGCTGCTGCACCGAAGGCTGCTCCGGCTCCCAAGGCTCCTGCAAAGAAGCCCGCTGTCAAGAAGGCACCGGCTCTGAAGGCAGAAGTTGTCCTTCAGTTCGAGGGCAACGATTACACCGAGGAGAGACTCGTCCAGTCCGCAAAGGATGTCTGGCAGTATGACCTTGGCAAGAACGTCGCTGACATCAAGACCCTTCAGCTCTATGTAAAGCCCGAGGAGAAGAAGGTCTACGGTGTTGTCAACGACACCGATGAGCTGTCCTTTAACATCTGATTGAAACAAAGCTTAAGAGGCTTACTCCCGGCCCGGCTGCTGCATTCTGCGGCGGCCGGGCTTTTCTATATGTAGAAATGGAGATACCTGCCATGCAGACATTCAGAGACAACAACGAGACATCGAAACAGAGCGGAGAAAGCCGGGAGAATGCCCGGGGCGAACTGCTGGAACTTCTTTCGCAGGCAGAGGAGGACGTACGGGAGGGCCGGGTTGCACCGGTCACGGAGACCTTTGCGGATCTTCGGGCACGGCTTCGGGAATGCTGAGGTTCTTTCATAAGTTGATTGTTTTTACCGGATGGGATCTTTCCTGTCCGGTTTTTTGCTGCCTCGTGGCTTCTTTCCTGCGCTTTTCCGGAGTATCTTCCGGGTTTTGCTGCCATTTTCTTCCCGCACAGTTCATCATTTCTTTAGATTCGACTTGTTGACATCATATGAGGAGCGTGCTAGATTATGTCATGTAAGTTAGCACTCAACGAGTGAGAGTGCTAACAGGTTCCGGAGCAAGCCAGTTGAATAGGGAAGGAGGTGCGGCATGGAACTGCAGGAACGCAAGAAGAAAATATTGCAGGCCGTGATCCGCAACTACCTGGAGACTGGGGAGCCCGTGGGAAGCCGGACGATTGCCAAGGATTCGGACTTGAAGCTCAGCTCCGCGACGATCCGCAATGAGATGCAGGATCTCGAGGAGATGGGACTTCTGACATCTCCCCACACGTCGGCGGGACGCATTCCCACCGATCAGGGATATCGGGTGTATGTCGATGACATGCTCCAGAGCGAGCGGCAGGAAGTCCGCAAGATGCAGAACGTCCTGATCCAGAAACAGGATCATCTGGAGACGCTGCTCCAGCAGGTCTCGAAGATGCTTGCCAGCAACACCGAGTACGCCTCGATGGTGTCGGCTCCCGCGATCCGCAAGAACAAGATCAAGTTCATTCAGCTCTCGCAGATCGATCTGAAGACGATCCTCGCGGTCATCGTGATCGAGGGCAACATCGTCCGCAACAAGATGATCCACGTGGAGCAGCCGCTGGATGCAAAGACGGTGCTTCAGCTGAACCTTCTCCTGAACAACAGCCTGTGCGGGCTTGCAGTCGAGGAGATTGACTTAAAGCTCATCACCCAGATCAAGCTCCAGGCGGGTGTCCACTCGGGCATTGTTTCCAACGTCATTGATGCGGCGGCGGAGGCAATCGTACCGGACAAGGAGCCCAGGATCTACACGAGCGGTGCTCCGAACATCTTCAAGTATCCGGAGCTTTCCGGTGACAACGCCGGCCGCCTCATCTCGGATTTCGAGGAGAAGCAGGCGCTGACCAGCATTGTCCGGGAAAGTCTTCAGGACAACACAAAGGATGGTCAGAACGCCATTCAGGTCTACATCGGAGACCAGATGCCGGAGAGCATGAAGGACTGCAGCGCCGTGACCGCAACGTACGATCTCGGCGATGGCATGAAGGGAACGATCGGTGTGATCGGACCCAAGCGAATGGATTACGACAAGGTGTTCAGCGTGCTCAAGAACATCATGGAGCAGCTGGATACCCTGTACAGGAAAGAATAGACAGAGGATAACAGGGTATGACAGAAGAAGAAAAGAAGACCGCGGATACCGGCCAGCAGGAAGAAGCAAAAAAGCCGGAGACGTCCGCTGAGGGGACGAAAGAGCAGAAGGAAGAAAAAGCTTCCGCAGATACCAAACCGGAAACCGAAAAGAAGGCGGACGGCAAGGAAGAGGCTGCTGCAGCAGATGCTTCTGCAAAGGACGATAAGAAGGCCTCCTTCTTCAAGAAGAATGACAAGAAGGAGAAGGAGCTGCAGGACAAGATCGATGCGCTGAACGATCAGCTTCGCCGGCAGATGGCGGAGTTCGACAACTACCGCAAGAGAACGGACCGCGAGAAAGAGCAGATGTTCTCGAACGGCGAGGCAAACGTCATCGAGAAGATCCTGCCGGTGGTCGACAACTTCGAGCGCGGCTTTGATACCGTGCAGGACGAGGACAAGGACGATGCCTTCGTGAAGGGCATGGAGAAGATTTACAGCCAGCTCCAGAAGGAGCTGACGGACCTGGGCGTCAAACCCATCGACTGCGTCGGAAAGCCCTTCGATCCCTCGTTCCACAACGCAGTACAGCAGGTCGAGGACGATACGAAGGAGTCCGGAACCGTGGCGGTTGAGCTGCAGAAGGGTTACATGTATCACGACAAGGTAATCCGCCACAGCATGGTCGCCGTAGTAAGTTAACTGAATGACCCCGCAGCAATGCGGATCAGATAGATAAATAGATTTGGAAGGAAAAACGGAAATCCTTTCGGATTCCTGTTTTGGAAACGGAGAGAACACACTATGGGTAAAATCATTGGTATTGACTTAGGTACTACCAATAGCTGTGTGGCAGTCATGGAAGGTGGCAAGCCCACAGTTATTGCCAACAAGGAAGGCGCAAGAACAACCCCTTCCGTTGTCGCATTCACAAAGAACGGCGAGCGTCTCGTCGGTGAGCCGGCAAAGCGCCAGGCTGTCACGAACGCAGACAACACCGTCATGTCCATCAAGAGAGACATGGGCACGGACCACGGCCGTGTGCTGCAGGGCAAGAAGTATTCTCCGCAGCAGATCTCGGCAATGATCCTTTCCAAGCTGAAGGAGGACGCTGAGTCCTACCTCGGCGAGAAGGTCACCGAGGCCGTCATCACGGTTCCGGCATACTTCAATGATGCACAGCGTCAGGCAACCAAGGATGCAGGCAAGATCGCAGGCCTTGATGTCAAGCGTATCATCAACGAGCCTACGGCAGCAGCTCTGGCGTATGGCCTGGATAACGAAAAAGAGCAGAAGATCATGGTCTACGATCTCGGCGGCGGCACGTTCGATGTCTCCATCATCGAGATCGGCGACGGCGTCATCGAGGTTCTGGCAACCAACGGTGATACACACCTTGGCGGCGATGACTTCGATAACTGCATCATCAGATGGATGGTCGATGAGTTCAAGAAGCAGGAAGGCGTCGATCTTTCCACCGACAAGATGGCCATGCAGCGTCTGAAGGACGCAGCCGAGAAGGCGAAGAAGGAGCTCTCTTCCGCTACCACGACTGAGATCAACCTGCCGTTCATCACGGCAACGGCTGACGGCCCGAAGCACTTCGACATGAACCTGACGAGAGCAAAGTTCGAGGAACTGATCTCCGATCTTGTCGACAAGACCGCAATCCCGGTGCAGAACGCAATGCGCGATGCAGGCCTGCAGAACTCCGATCTTGGTACCGTCCTTCTGGTCGGTGGTTCCACACGTATTCCTTGCGTGCAGGACAAGGTTCGTGAGCTGACCGGCCATGAGCCTAGCAAGAACATCAACCCTGATGAGTGCGTCGCTATCGGTGCAGCTATTCAGGGCGGCAAGCTCGCAGGCGATGCGGGTGCCGGCGATGTCCTTCTTCTGGATGTCACGCCTCTGACCCTTTCCATCGAGACGATGGGAGGTATCGCAACACCTCTGATCGAGAGAAATACCACGATCCCGACCAAGAAGAGCCAGATCTTCTCCACGGCTGCCGATAACCAGACGGCCGTTGATATCAACGTCCTGCAGGGCGAGCGTAAGTTCGCAAAGGACAACAAGTCTCTCGGCAGGTTCCAGCTCGACGGTATTCCGCCGGCACAGAGAGGTGTCCCGCAGATCGAGGTCACGTTTGATATCGATGCCAACGGTATCGTGACCGTTTCCGCAAAGGATCTTGGCACCGGCAAGGAGCAGCACATCACCATCAGCGGCGGTTCCCGCATGTCCGATGAGGAGATCGACAAGGCTGTCAAGGAAGCCCAGGAGTACGAGGCTCAGGATAAGAAGCGCAAGGAAGCCATCGATGCCAGAAATGACGCGGACTCCTTCGTCTTCCAGACCGAGAAGGCCATGAAGGAAGCAGGCGACAAGATCGATCCTGCTCAGAAGAAGACCGTTGAGGACGATATTGCATCGCTTCGCACGGTTCTCGACAGAACGGCAAACCAGACCGATATCTCCGATGCCGATGTCGATGCCTTAAAGAGCGGCCGTGACAAGCTGATGAACGATGCGCAGGCTCTGTTCGCACAGATGTACAATCAGCAGAACGCAGGCGGTGCAGGTGCTGGCGCAAATGCAGGCGCAGGTGCCGGCAGCACGAACCAGGGTTCTTCGAACGGCTCCGGCAAGGGCGATGATGATGTCGTCGACGGCGAGTACAAAGAGGTCTAAAACAACTCAGCAAAGCTGAGTTCTACAATCAGTTTGCTGATTGTGATCACATGTGATACCCGGGCTGTCTGGAGAACGGTTCGTGGGACTGTTCAACCGGAACGGAATCGGGTAGAATAATGCAGTGATTTTTCTGTCCGGGGTGGACTCATTATCCATCCCGGACATTGTGGTGGGAAAAATTCCGGAGGAGATTTCCCTTCGGGTTTTGCCCTGAGGTAATAGCTGGTTCATGCGTTTTTGGGAGAGAATCCATTCATGGCAGAACAGAAACGAGATTATTATGAGGTTCTCGGTGTAAGCCGCGACGCGTCCGAGGAGGACATCAAGAAGGCTTACCGTCAGATCGCGAAGAAGTATCACCCGGATGTCAACCCATCGAAGGAGGCGGAGGCCATCTTCAAGGAGGCCTCGGAGGCGTATGCCGTCCTCTCCAACAAGGAGAAGAGAGAGCAGTATGACCGCTACGGCATGTCGGCCTTTGACGGCTCGGCAGGTGCCGGCGGCGGATTTGGCGGGTTCGATGGCGCCGACTTCAACGACATCTTCGGAGACATCTTCGGGGATCTGTTCGGAGGCGGCGCGTCTCGCCAGAGGAACCCCAACAGCCCGATGAAGGGCCAGAACATCCGCACCAGTGTCCGGATCTCCTTCATGGAGTCCATCAAGGGGTGCGAGAAGAACATCACGGTGACGTTGAAGGAACCCTGCCCCACCTGCAACGGGACGGGCGCAAAGCCGGGCACGAGCCCGAAGATGTGCCCGAGGTGCGGTGGCAAGGGCCAGATCGTCTACACCCAGCAGTCGTTCTTCGGCACGGTCCGGAACGTCCAGACCTGCCCGCAGTGCGGCGGCAGCGGCAAGGTGATTGAGGACAAGTGCACGACCTGCGGCGGCAGCGGTTATACGTCGAGCCGCAAGACGATTGCGATCTCCATCATGCCCGGCATCAGCAACGGACAGTCCATCCGCATTCGCGAGAAGGGCGAGCCCGGCATCAACGGCGGCCCGAGAGGAGACCTCATGGTCGAGGTCATCGTCGAGCCGGACAGCAGGTTCGAGAGAAGCGGCGATGACATCTTCTCGACGGTGAAGATCAGCTATGCGATCGCAGCCCTCGGCGGCCCGATCACGATCGAGACCGTGGACGGGAACGTCATTTATGAAGTGAAGTCCGGCACGCAGACCGACACGAAGATCCGTCTTCGCGGAAAGGGTGCCCCGAATGTCACCTCTCCGTCGGTTCGCGGCGATCATTACGTCCTGCTCGTTGTCGAGACACCGACGAGGCTCTCGAAGGAGGCAAAGGAAGCCCTCGAGAAGTTCGACGAGCTGACCGGCGGCTCTCTTCATGCGGCTACGAATGCCACGAAGGACGGCGATACCGCGAACGGCGCAAAGATGGATGCGGCATCGACCAAGACCCGCAAGAAGAAGGGCTGGTTCAACAAGTAGCGGCTTTGTATGGTACAATGAGGCGCGGAATAGAGGTTCCGCGTCTTTTTTGTATGGTTTGAGGTAAAACAGATGCGCTGGATGCGATTCAAGGTTCGGACAACGGCAAAGGCGGAGGATATCCTGGTGGCGGGCATGACCGACATCGGGCTCTACGGGGCACAGATCGAAGATCATGTGCCCCTGACCGCTGCGGAGAAGGAGCAGATGTTCGTCGACATCCTCCCCGACACGGGAGAGGACGACGGATCCGCCGTGGTCTCCTTCTATGTGGAGGAGGCAGAGGATGGGACCCTGCTTCTTGACGAAGAGGAAAATGATGTAGGAGAGTCGGCAGCAAGCGGCGGGAGCCTCTCTTCCGTTGAGCACGGGGAGCGGAAAAAGGTCACCCCGGAGGAGATGAAGAAGGCAATCGATGACAAGATCAGGGAGCTCAAGTCCTACAGCGATGTCATCGGCGACGGGACGGTCACCATCGAGGAGACTGCGGACGTCGACTGGATGAATTCCTGGAAGCAGTACTTCCATCAGTTCTGGATCGATGACATCCTCGTGATCCCGTCCTGGGAGACCCCGAAGGATACGGGCAGGACGCCTGCTGTCACCTTCCACATCGATCCCGGAACGGCCTTCGGCACCGGCATGCACGAGACGACGCAGCTTTGCATACGGCAGATCCGGAAGTACCTGACGAAGGAAACGAAGATCCTCGACATCGGCACGGGCTCCGGGATCCTCGCGATCCTGGCACTCCTGTTCGGGGCATCGTCAGCGGTCGGAACGGATCTCGACCCCTGCGCGGCACCGGCAATCGACGAGAACCTTACAGCCAACGGGATCGCGAAGAATCGCTTTACCTTCATTCAGGGGAACCTCATCGATGACAAAGCGGTACAGGATAAAGTCGGATACGGGAAGTACGACATCGTCGTCGCGAACATCCTCGCCGATGTCCTGATTCCTCTAACTCCTGCGGCCGTGGCAGCCCTTGCCCCGGGTGGGGTGTTCATCACCTCGGGAATCCTTGCGGGACGGGAGAGGGATGTCGCCGATGCCATGAAGAAGGCAGGGCTGACCATCGAGTCGATCACGGAGCAGGGCGAGTGGCGCTGTGTCACCGGAAAGAAGGCATAGATGCTGCACCTTTTTGTGACGCCCGATGAGCTGCAGGGAGATACCCTCATCATCACCGGGGAGCAGTTCAACCACATGAAAAACGTGCTCCGCATGAAGGTCGGCGAGGAGTTCTCCGCGATGAACGGCGCCGATGAGAAGGAGTACCGCTACGGGATCGAGACGATCACGGACGATGCGATCACGGCACGCCTTCGGTTCGTGAAGGAGGCAAACAACGAGCTTCCGGTGAAGGTCACGATCTATCAGGGACTTCCGAAGGCCGACAAGATGGATCTCATCTGCCAGAAGTGCGTGGAGCTTGGTGCCTGCCGGATTGTCCCGGTTGCGATGGCGCGTTCTGTCGTAAAGTTCGATGCGCAGCGGGGAGCCAGGAAAAAGGACCGCTGGCAGAAGATCGCGGAGGCCGCCGCGATGCAGTCAAGACGTGGGATCGTGCCGGAGGTATCCCTTCCGATGACCATGGAAGAGGCGGTGGCGGATGCGAAGAAAACCTGCACCGTGGGACTTCTTCCCTATGAGCTGCAGAAGGACGACGGGAGCACGAAGGGAATTCTCGAGAGTTTGACGCCCGGGCAGTCCCTTGCGATCTTCATCGGACCCGAGGGCGGCTTTGAGGAGAAGGAAGTGGAGATGGCAAAGAAGGCCGGAATCCGTCCCATCTCCCTCGGAAAGCGGATTCTTCGCACGGAGAGCGCGGCGATGGTCGTTCTCTCCTGGCTGATTTACCTCTTTGAGGTGTCCTGAGGACACTTTTGTGGTAGAATGGCCATCGTTTTGGAGATTGGAACTATGGAACGCGAATGCTATCTGGATAACTCGGCAACGACCAGGGTCTTCCCCGAGGTTGCCGCACTCATGAATAAAATCTATCTCGAGGAGTACGGAAACCCCTCGAGCATGCACCACAAGGGGGTCGAGGCGGAGCGGGAACTTCGAACCGCCAGGGAGACATTGGCCTCGATCCTGAAGTGCGAGCCGAAGAACATTTACTTTACGTCCTGCGGCACGGAGTCCGACAACATCTCCCTCATCGGAGGCGCCCTTGCAAACCAGAGGGCCGGGAAGCACCTGATCACGACAAAGATCGAGCACCCGGCGATCCTTGAGACCATGAAATATCTCGAGTCTTTAGGGTTTGAAGTGACGTATCTCGACGTCGATGAGAACGGCCTTGTGACACCAAAGGAGGTCGCGGACGCGGTGCGGCCGGACACGATCCTCGTCTCCGTCATGCACACGAACAACGAGATCGGATCCCTCGAGCCGATCACGGAAATCGGAGCCGCCATCAAGGAGAAGAACCCGAACACCCTCTTCCATGTGGACGCGGTGCAGGGCTTCGGGAAGGCAAGGATCGTGCCGAAAAAGCAGCACATCGACTTTCTCTCCGCATCCGGCCACAAGATCCACGCGGCAAAGGGCGTAGGACTCCTGTATGTCGGCGACGGGGTGAAGGTAAAGCCGATCCTCTTTGGCGGCGGACAGCAGGGCGGCCTTCGCTCCGGCACGGAGAATGTCGCGGGAGCAGCCGGCATGGCACTTGCCGCGAAGATGATCTACGACGACTTTGACAGTAAGATCGACAAGCTCTACCAGATGAAGGAGTACTTCATCGAACAGGTCTCTTCGATCGAGGGTGTCCATGTGAACGGTCTGCACGGACTCTCCGTTAGGCAGACAGCGCCCCATGTCATCTCGCTCTCCATCGAGGGCGTCCGGGCAGAGGTGCTGCTGCATGCCCTTGAGGAGAAGGGCATCTACGTCTCCTCCGGCTCTGCCTGCTCGAGCAACCGCCCGCATCTGTCCCAGACGCTCCTTGCGACCGGGACGCCGGAGCAGTATCTCGACAGCACCATCCGGATCTCGACGGGTGTGATGAACACAATGGATGACATGACCTATGCGGCAGATGCCTTAAAGGAGCTCCTGCCGTTCCTTCGGCGCTATACCAGACAGTGAGGTAAACCATGCAGTACCATGCATTTCTGATCAAATATGCGGAGATCGGCATCAAGGGAAAGAACCGGAACCACTTCGAGGAGGCGCTGGTCCAGCAGATCCGCCTTGCGCTGAAGCGGTGCGAGGGAAAGTTTGCGGTGGACAGGACATCAGGCCGCGTCTTTATCTACTGCGAGGCAGAATATGACTACGATGAAGTGGTCGATGCCCTGCAGCACGTGTTCGGCATCGTCGGCATCTGCCCGATGGTGATCCTGCAGCGCGTGCCGGTGCCGGAGCTTTTGAAGGAAGCTGCAAAGTTCTTCGGCGGCGAGTATCCGGACCGGAACGTCACCTTCAAGGTGCACACAAGGCGCCTTGACAAGAACTATCCCATGGAGTCCATGGAGATCAATGCCGAGATCGGCGAGGAGATCCTGAACGATTATCCGGAAGCAAAGGTCGATGTCCATGAGCCGCAGGTTCTCTTAAACGTGGAGATCAGGGAGCGGATCTATCTCTACTCCCATGTCATCCCGGGACCCGGAGGACTGCCTCTTGGGGTGTCCGGAAAGGCCATGCTTCTCTTATCCGGCGGCATCGATTCACCGGTTGCGGGCTACATGTGCGCAAAGAGAGGCCTTAGGCTTGATGCGACCTACTTCAACGCACCACCCTATACGAGCGAGCGCGCCCTGCAGAAGGTCATCGACCTTGCCCGCATCATCTCGCGCTACACGGGACCGATCTACCTCCACAACATCAACTTCACGAAGATCCAGCTCTACATCTATGACCGCTGCCCGCACGATGAGCTGACGATCATCATGAGACGGTACATGATGCGGATTGCGGAGCTCATCGCCCGCCACAGCGAGTGCGAGGCCCTGATCACCGGAGAGAGCATCGGCCAGGTGGCAAGCCAGACGACGAGGTCTCTTGCCGTGACGAACGAGGTCTGCGCGATGCCGGTGTTCCGTCCCCTGATCGCCTTCGACAAGGAGGACATCATCACGATCTCGAGAAAGATCGAGGCCTTTGACACCTCCATCGAGCCCTACGAGGACTGCTGCACGATCTTTGTCGCAAAGCATCCCGTGACCCGCCCGAATGCAGGCGTCATCCGAAAGCACGAGCACAACCTCGACGAGAAGATCGACGAGATGGTCCTCGAGGCCTTAAAGACCGATGAGATCCTCTTCGTGGATCCCGACGGCTCCCATGTCATCAAACACCGGGAGGATGAGAAGGAAGACATCGCAGAGATGGACGAAATCCACCTCGAGAACAGCCCGGAGCGCTCGGCCTTTGGCGGCAGGGACATGGAGCTGTGATTTGTAAGCCACCTTCGAAACGTGCTCTGGAACTGACCAATACCTCCATCCGGAACGGGCCATGCAGCAGCTTTTCCGGGTGGAGCTTTTCATGTGCGGCAAAGCCTTTGTGAAACAACGCCAGGCAGAGAGGAGGCTGTCATGTATCGCCTGTATGATAAAGACCGGTATGTCGCTTCCTTTGAGCTGACACGTCGAACACGGGAGTGCTCCCATGCCGCCTGGCGTGCATGACGAAGACTTTGCGGCATGGCTGGACAGCCGAAAGGCGTCCAGACACAACGGGCGTCTTCTGCGCCTGATGCGGGAACTCGGGTGTGACAGGCTGGAAGGCTTTATCGCCGCCACGCATGCGGCCTCCCTCGTCGACACGTACTGGGTCAGGGAAGAGAGCGAAACACTTACCTGGCGGGATGTTTCGCTGTACCGGAATTCATTTGACGAGACGCTGTCGAAGCTGGCTTTTTTCGGCCCTGACATACCAGGCAGCCCGTTCACCACGACAGCCCCGGAGCTCACGACAGACGGACAGTATCCGAAATGCTTCACAAGGAAGGGAAACAACGAGATCTATCTGCACAAGGCAGGTTTTTCCAGGGATGAAGCTTCCAATGCCGGCCTGGAGCCATACGGTGAGTGCATGGCATCGGAACTGGCACAGATGATCTGCAGCCGTGCGGTACCGTATACGCTGGACAGCATATACGGCGTCCGTGTATCGAGCTGCAAATTATTTACATCGGAAGAGTACGGCCATGTTCCGATGGCCAGGATTCTTGACTGCCGGTCCCATCTCGACCGGATCCTGAAATATTATGCAGGCCTCGGGGCAGAAGAAGAATGCCGGCAGATGTTTGTGCTGGACTCCATAACATTCAATGAAGACCGCCATTTTGGAAATTTCGGCGTACTGGTTCAGAATGACACGCAGGAGCCGATCACCATCGCACCGGTTTTTGACCTGAACCGTGCCCTGCTTCCGTACGAATCCCTGGAAGGACTTCGGGATATCGGCTATACTCTGTCCAAATATGCGCCAAAGATCGGCGATGATTTTCTGCAGATCGGGCAGGAGCTGTTAACAGACAGGATCCGGGATACCCTGAAAGGGCTTGAGGGCTTTCGGTTTTCGTTTCGAGGGGATGATGTTTTCCCGGCAGAACGGGTAGAGATACTGGAGCAGATGGTAAACCGGGCAGTCGAAGGGATTCTCAGGCCGGAGCGCATCACGACGCAGAGCATTTTCCCGTCAGGAAGCTTTAAACAGCAAAAAGCCGGGCCAGCGCCCGGCTTTTGTTTCTCAGATTGGTTTCTCTGATCCGATTATTTGGTCTCGATCATGTACGGCTTCAGGACAGCCATGATCTCATCGATGTTGTCCTCTGCGTGGATGTTCAGGTCGATCGGCTTGGAAAGGTCGAGGGAGAAGATCCCCATGATGGACTTTGCGTCGATGACATAGCGTCCGGAGACGAGATCAAAATCATAGTCAAACTTGGAAATATCGTTGACGAAGGACTTCACCTTATCAATGGAGTTCAGAGAAATCTTCACGGTTTTCATTAGCAGCTACCTCCTGTTGTTGGGCCGGGGCGGTCCATCAAAAGGCCGCCTGCATACAGCACAATACTAAAGAGTTCCCACTTAAAAGTCAATCGGAGTAAATTCACCATGGAACTGAAAAACCTCAGGGTCGCCGTCCACAACCTGGGCTGCAAGGTCAACAGCTACGAGCTGGACGTGATGACACAAAAGCTCACACAGGCGGGCTGCGTGATGGTGCCGTTCGATCAGAAAGCCGACGTCTACGTCATCAACACCTGCACCGTGACGAACATCGCGGACAGGAAGAGCCGGCAGATGCTGCACAGGGCAAAGAAGGAAAATCCCGATGCCGTTGTCGTTGCAGTCGGCTGCTATGTCGAGACGGACGAGGGCAGGATCGAGAAGGATTCGGCGATCGACCTTGCGATCGGAAACAACAGGAAGGGAGAGATCGCAGAGCTTCTTGCGGACTACCTTACGCAGAAGGGGTCGGGGAAGACTCTGTCGGGAGAGACTTTAACGGATCTTACCGATCACCCGGCGTTCGAGTCCATGCACCTCACCACTCCGGGACACACCAGGGCGTTTTTAAAGATCCAGGACGGGTGCAATCAGTTCTGCTCCTACTGCATCATCCCGTACGCCCGGGGCAGGATCCGCTCGAGAGACATGGACGAGATCCTGACCGAGGTGCAGGGCCTGGCACAGAGCGGTGTCCGGGAGGTCGTCCTTACCGGGATCCACATCTCATCCTACGGACGGGACCTTGGACAGGATCCGGAGCAGGCACTCCTGGAGCTGATCCGAAGGATTGCGCTGATTTCCGGGATTGAGCGGATACGGCTGGGATCCCTCGAACCCAGGATCATGACGCCGGACTTCGTGCGGGGGATTGCCGGGGTGGAAAAGCTCTGCCCCCACTTCCACTTATCCCTCCAGTCGGGCTGCGATGAGACGCTAAAACGCATGAACCGGCACTACACGGCAGGGGAGTACTACGAGGGCGTCTGCCGTCTTCGGGAGCACTTTGAGAATCCTGCGATTACCACCGATGTCATCGTCGGTTTCCCCGGGGAGACGGACGAGGAATTCGAGGAGAGCCGAGCTTTCGTAGAAAAGGTAAACTTCTACGAGGTCCATGTGTTCAAGTATTCGAGGAGACACGGCACCGTCGCGGACCGCATGCCGGACCAGATGACGGAGGCGCAGAAGGCAGAACGCAGCGATGTGCTGCTCGCTCTCACCCACCGGCAGGCAAGGGCGTACCGGGAGTCGTTCCTTAGGAAAACAGAGGAGCTGCTTCTCGAGGAGAAAAAGGAAGTGGACGGCGTGACCTTCCTTGCGGGCCATACGAAGCGCTATGTCGAGGGGCTTGTTCCGGCAGAGGGGCATGAACCCGGAGAGCTTGTTTCCGGAGTGTTTACGGGACTTTCCGGAGACGGTCTTTCGGTGTTCCTTGAAGAGATAGACAAAATACGATAAGATAGCAGGAAGAATAAAAAAAGCGCAGAAAAAGAGCGGTTCCCGATCGGAACGGCAGCGTTTTTGGGAGATATATTTTGAACAGATATTCTGACGAAGATCTTGGAAACACCCAGTATTTCAAAGTCACCCCGGACGAGGAGAGCGGCGTCCGCAAGGTGCTCGAGGTCGTGTATGAGGCCCTGTCCAAGAAGGGATACGACCCGGTAAATCAGATCGTTGGCTACATCATGTCCGGCGATCCGACCTACATCACCAACTACATGGGCGCAAGAAGCCTGATCATGAAGGTTGAGCGCGATGAGCTCGTCGAGGAGATCCTCGGGTCCTACATCGAGAACAACGGCTGGAACAGGCACGAATAATGAGACTGATGGGACTGGACTACGGCACGAAGACCGTGGGCGTTGCCCTGTCGGACGAGCTCCTGATGTCGTCTCAGCCAAAGGAGACGATCGTGAGGGAACGTCCCGACAAGATGCGGCGCACCCTTGCGCGCATCGAGGAGCTTGTTGCAAAGTACGATGTCGCGCTCATTGTCCTTGGGCTTCCCCTGAACATGGACGATACCGCGGGAGAGCGGGCACAGGCTGCCCTTGCCTTCAGGGACCGGGTGGAGCGCAGGTGCTCGGTGCCGGTCGTCATGTCCGATGAGAGGCTCACCACGGTCGAATCCGACCGGATGCTGGATGAGATGGGGGTAAAGCGCGAGAACCGGAAGAAGGTCATCGACCAGGTCGCCGCAAGTCTCATCCTGTCCGAGTACATGGAAAATCACAGGGACAGCATCGAAAAGCTGAAGGAAGAACAGAAAAAAGACAACGAAGAGACTTAAGTCTGCCCTGTCTTCTGCTTTTTTCGCTGTTCACCATCATCGAATCTTCATTTCCCGGGGCATTTCGCCCGTGGAAATCAGGTATAGAACAACAAAATAAACGTAACATATCATACTTAGCAGAGAAGCGCCGCGCGGCAGGCCGATTCAGGGCAAAGGCTGCGGGACGTCTGTTTCCCTGCGCCAAAGGAGGCTTCCACTGAGCAGACAGAAAACGGAACCCTCCAGGCTCAAGATCATCCCTCTTGGAGGACTCGAGCAGATCGGCATGAACATCACGGCCTTCGAATACGAAGACAGCATCGTGGTGGTCGACTGCGGCCTGGCCTTCCCGGAGGATGACATGTACGGGATCGACATGGTCATCCCGGATACGACCTACCTGGAGGAAAATATTGACAAGGTGAAGGGCTTCGTGATCACCCACGGACATGAGGATCACATCGGCGCCCTTCCCTACGTGCTGCAGAAGGTCAATGTGCCCGTCTATGCGACGAGGCTGACGATGGGACTCATCGAGAACAAGCTCGAGGAGCACGGCATGCTGGAGATGACGCACCGGACGATGGTGCACTTCGGGCAGACGGTAAACCTCGGGAAATTCCGCGTGGAGTTCATCAAGACCAACCACAGCATCGTCGATGCGGCGGCGCTGGCCATCTATTCGCCGGTCGGCACGGTGATCCACACCGGAGACTTCAAGGTCGACTACACGCCGGTCTACGGCGATGCCATTGACCTGCAGCGCTTTGCGGAGCTTGGCAAGAACGGCGTTCTGGCACTTCTTGCCGACTCGACCAATGCCGAGCGCCCGGGCTTTACGCCCTCCGAGAAGACCGTCGGCGTGACGATCGACCGGATCTTTGCGGAGCACAAGGACTCGCGCATCATCATCGCGACCTTTGCGAGCAACGTCGACCGCGTGCAGCAGATCATCAACAGCGCCTCGAAGTACGGCCGCAAGGTCGTCGTCGAGGGACGCTCGATGGTGCAGGTCATCGCGATCGCCCAGCAGCTCGGGTGCATCAAGATCCCGAAGAACACGCTGATCGAGACCGATGACCTTCGAAACTATCCGGACAACAAACAGACGATCATCACGACGGGCTCCCAGGGCGAGTCCATGGCATCCCTGACCCGCATGGCCGAGGATACCCACCGGAAGATCAAGATCAAGCCCGGGGATACGATCATCTTCTCGTCCCACCCGATTCCGGGAAATGAGAAGTCGGTCACGAACGTCATCAACAAGCTCCTCGTCAAGGGCGCCAACGTCATCTTCCAGGATGTCCACGTCTCCGGCCACCCCTGCCAGGAGGACCTGAAGCTCATTTACTCGCTGGTAAAGCCAAAGTACGCGGTCCCGGTGCACGGCGAATACCGTCACCTCATCGCGCAGGCAAAGATCGCGGAGTCTTTGGGGATCCCGAAGGAGAACATCATCATTCTCCGCTCCGGCAATGTCCTCGAGATGGACCAGAAATCCGCGAAGGTCACGGGCAATGTCCCGACCGGTGCAATCATGGTCGACGGCCTCGGGGTCGGCGATATCGGAAATGCGGTCCTTCGCGACCGGCAGCACCTTGCAGAGGATGGCATCGTCATTGTCTCCTTTGCAATGGACAGTGAGGATCAGGTGGTCGGAACCCCGGAGATCGCATCCCGCGGCTTTGTCTACATCAAGGAGGCGGAGGCGCTGATGAACGGCGCAACCCTCGTGGTGCAGAAGACCCTGGACGATGCGGAAAAGAGGGGCATCACCGACCGGAACCGGATCAGGACCCTCGTCAAGGATGCACTCTCGGACTTCTTCTGGAAGAAGACGGAGCGGCGGCCGATGATCCTGCCGATGATCCTGGAGGTGTAAAAAACTATGGACTACCCAAGAACCGGACACGAATACCGTGGACACAGGGTGACCTACGAGACGGCGGATAGGCAGCGGGGCGTCGACTACTTCGGCGTCGTTGTCCAGTACGCCGCGGCGATTATTCTTGTCGCCCTGATCGTCATGCTTTGCAAGAAGGGGTATGATGTCGGCTACGCGGTGCTTGCAAACCGCGCCGTGGACGATGCCGGAGAGGGACAGACCGTCACGGTGACCGTGATGGAGGGACAGACCGTCAACCAGATCGGCACCATGCTCGAGGAGAACGGGCTGATCCTGGATGCGGATATCTTCCCGATGCAGGAGCTGTTATCCTCCTACCACAACAAGATCGCGCCGGGAACATATGAGCTGACAAGCGAGATGACGCCGACCTCGATCTGCGAGGCCATGGCGTACAAGCCCTCGGAGTCGTCTTCGACAGACAGTACGGGGGAGTCCGGAACCAGGGAGGAGGCACCCGTGTGCGCGGCCACCGATGTGTGGGCGGCGATCACGGCGATGTTCACCGACCAGGATCTTGGACAGTTTCAGAAATAAGCGATGGAACAGCAGGATCGGGAACTATACAGCGATATCGATGAAACAACAAAGGAGCGCATCCTGACGTTCATGGATTCCATGGACGATGGGGTGACGCCCTTTTTGCGTGAAAGGCAGGAAGAGGCCTTAAAAGACAACGTCCCCATCATCCGGGGATCCACCCAGAGGATTCTTCGCTTCTTCCTTGCAATGACAAAGCCAAAAAAGATCCTCGAGATCGGGACGGCAACGGGATTTTCCGCCCTGTACTTTCTGACCTTTGATCCGGAAGCACAGATCACGACGATCGAGAAGGACGAGGAGAGAATCCGGAAGGCAAAAGAAAATTTTGCCCTCGGAAAGAAGGCAGGTCTTGATACCGGCCGGATCCACCAGATCGAAGGGGATGCGCTGGAAGCGCTGAAGGAAATGAAGGAAGACGAATCCTTTGACTTTATCTTCCTCGATGCGGCCAAGGGGCAGTACCCGGCATGCTGGCCGGAGGTAAAGCGACTCCTCAAAGAGGGCGGGATCCTTGTCAGCGACGATGTCCTCTCCGGAGGCGTCGTTCTGCCCTCCCGCTTTGCGGTGCCGCACCGGGAGCGGACGATTCACCAGCGCATGCGCGACTATCTGTACACCATTACCCACGACGGTGACTGTGAGACCCTTCTTCTGCAGGAGGGGGACGGCACCGCCGTGACATTCAGGAAGAGGAAAACCAATGGAATCTAAGGAAACGGCAACGGGCCGCAAAAAGCCAGAGCTCTTGTGCCCCGCAAAGGACCTCGAGGTCCTGAAGTGCGCCGTAAACTTCGGTGCGGACGCCGTCTACATCGGAGGAGAGGCCTATGGACTGAGGTCCCGTGCGCGGAACTTTACCCCGGAGGAGATGGCAGAGGGCATCGCCTATGCCCATGAACACGGTTGCCGCGTCCACGTGACCGCCAATATCCTCGCCCATGACGCGGACCTTGCAGGGGCGGAGCATTACTTCCAGGAGCTCGAGGCCCTGCGGCCCGACGCGGTGCTCATCGCGGATCCCGGGATGTTTACCCTTGCCAGGAAGAACTGCCCGGACCTCGATATCCACGTCTCGACCCAGGCATCGAGCACGAACTGGGCAACGTTCAATTTCTGGCATGATTTGGGCGCAAAGCGCGTTGTCTGCGCGAGGGAGCTCTCCCTTGCGGAGATCAAAGACATCCGGCAAAAGACCCCGGCGGATCTTGAGATCGAGGCGTTTGTCCACGGCGCCATGTGCATCTCCTACTCGGGACGCTGCCTTCTTTCCAACTACTTTACGGGGCGGGACGCAAACCGCGGTGCCTGCACGCACCCCTGCCGCTGGAAGTACGCGGTCATGGAGGAGACAAGACCCGGCGAGTACCTGCCGATCGAGGAGAACGAGCGGGGAACCTTCATCTTCAACTCGAGGGACCTTTGCATGATCGATCACATCCCGGAACTTGTCGATGCGGGAATCGATTCGTTCAAGATCGAGGGGCGCATGAAGAACGCGCTCTATGTCTCCTCCTGTGCAAGGACTTACCGGAGAGCGATCGATGACTACTTTACATCGAAAGAGACCTACGAGAAGAACCTTCCCTGGTACAAAGAAGAGATCCGAAAGTGCACCTACCGGAAGTTCACGACAGGCTTCTACTTCGGGCACCCCGATGAGGACTCGATGATCTACGACAGCAACACGTACATCAACAACTGGACGTGGCTTGGGATCGCGGAGGATGTCGATGCGAACGGGCGTGTGAAGATCACCCAGAGAAACAAGTTCGATGTGGGCGATGAGATCGAGATCATGAAGCCCGACGGACGGGACGTGAAGACAAAGGTCCTTGCGATGCACGACGCGGAAGGCAATGCGGTGGAGAGCTGCCCGCACCCGCAGGAGACGATCTATCTGACCCTCGACCAGGAGGCCGAGTGCGGGGATATCCTGAGAACGGATAAACCAAGAGAATAAGGAAAACGGGGAGGAAAACATAAGGGAAGCGGCGGCAGGAATGACAGTTTTCCTTTCTGCCGCTATAATGCCGTTGTGAGCTGCCGGATGGGTGTGTACCATCGGGCAGAGGTGGATAAGAACAGAGAACAGGAGAACAGCATATGAGTGAGACGAGGCTCGAGGAACTCTACGGCAAAAATGTCTTCTCGGTCGGCGTGATGAAGGAGACCCTCCCGAAGGCAGTCTTTCGCGATGTGATGGACGTCATCAAAAACGGCGGGGATCTCTCCCCGGCGGATGCGGACGTCGTGGCGAAGGCCATGAAGGACTGGGCGATGGAGCGCGGCGCGACGCACTACACGCACTGGTTCCAGCCGCTGACCGGCATCACGGCGGAAAAGCACGATGCGTTCATCGCATCCCCCGACGAGGAGGGACGCATGGTGACGGCGTTCACCGGAAAGGATCTCATCAAGGGAGAGCCGGACGCGTCCAGCTTCCCCTCGGGCGGTCTTCGCTCGACCTTTGAGGCGAGAGGCTATACGACCTGGGACGTGACAAGTCCTGCTTTCCTCAAGGAGGCCGGCACCGGTGTCACGCTCTGTATCCCGACGGCGTTCTGCTCCTACACGGGGGAAGCCCTCGACAAGAAGACCCCGCTCCTTCGCTCCATGGAGGCGATCGACACCCAGACGGTGCGCCTGTTAAAGGCGATGGGCTATACGAACGTCCACCACGTGGAGCCCTCCATCGGCGCGGAGCAGGAGTATTTCCTCGTCGACGGGAAGGAATATCTGCAGAGAGAGGACCTCATCTTCACGGGACGCACGCTCTTCGGCGCCCCGGCCCCGAAGGGCCAGGAGATGGAGGATCACTACTTCGGCGTCATCAGAGAGCGCGTCGGCGAGTTCATGAAGGACCTGAACCGCGAGCTCTGGAAGCTCGGCGTCCCCGCAAAGACGCAGCACAACGAGGTGGCCCCGGGGCAGCATGAGCTGGCCCCCATCTATGAGACCGCAAACCTTGCGACCGATCACAACCAGCTGATCATGGAGACCATGAAGCGGGTCGCGGAGCACCACGGCCTTCGGGTTCTTCTGCACGAGAAGCCCTTTGCCGGTGTCAACGGCTCCGGCAAGCACAACAACTGGTCCCTCATCACCGACAGCGGCGAAAACCTGCTTGATCCCGGCGAGAGCCCGGAGCGGAACATCCGCTTCCTTCTCGTTCTCTCCTGCATCGTAAAGGCCGTCGATACCCACGCGGACCTGCTCCGTCAGAGTGCATCGGATGTGGGCAATGACCTTCGCCTTGGTGCCAACGAGGCGCCGCCGGCCATTGTCTCGGTGTACCTTGGATCCCAGCTCGAGGACGTCGTGCGGCAGCTCATCGAGACCGGCACCGCAAGCGGGCATCTTGAGGGCGGCGTGTTGAAGACCGGTGTCTCGACGCTTCCCGACATCAACAAGGACGCCACGGACCGCAACCGCACCTCCCCGTTTGCCTTTACGGGAAACAAGTTCGAGTTCCGCATGGTCGGATCCTCCGACTCCATGGCATCGAGCACGACGACCATCAATGCGATCGTCGCCGAGGCCTTCTCCGATGCGGCAGACGTGCTGGAAAAGGCAGCTCCCGAAGACCTTGAAAAGGCAGTCCATGACCTTATCGAGAAGAACCTCTCAAAGCATCAGCGGATCATCTTCGACGGAGACGGCTACAGCGAGGCCTGGAGACACGAGGCGGCGCGCCGCGGTCTTCCGAATATCCCGAGTACCATCGAAGCGGCATCGACGCTGACGACCGACAAGGCGGTAAAGCTCTTCGGAAAGTTCGGGATCTTCACGAAGACCGAGCTCGAGTCCCGCGAGGAGGTCATCTACGAGACCTACGCAAAGTCGATCAACATCGAGGCACTCACCATGATCGACATGGCGGCAAAGCAGATCATCCCCGCGTGCATGCGCTATGAGAAGGATCTTGCCGACACCATCATCGCCGTGAAGAACGCGGGTGCCAAGTTCGGCGCCGAGGCGGAAAAGCTCCAGAAGATCGCCGACATGATCGATGATGCCCAGGTGGCCCTCGATGCGCTCCGCACGCTCGTCGATCAGGGCGGAAAGATGACAAACGCAAGAGAGCGTGCCTTCTTCTTCAAGGACCAGATCAAGCCCGCGATGATGCGCTTAAGACGCCCGTGCGATGCCCTGGAGCAGATCGTGGACAAGAGCTGCTGGCCGTTCCCGACCTACGAGGACATGCTCTTCGAGCTCTGAGAGACTTTGACAATTTGTAAGTTGTGACCAAAATCGTGCTCTGTCTTAACATTGTCCTGTCCGGGATGGTGTAAGATAGAGCATGTTTGTGTTGTTTTATTTACGTAATGGAACATCAGGGGGTGTTTATGCGTATCATTGTGGCCGGCTGCGGTAAGGTCGGCGAGACGATTGTCAAAAACCTGGTCAAGGAGGGACACGACATCGCGGTCATCGATACGAACCCGAACGTGATCAGCAGCATTACCGATACCTACGACGTGATGGGACTGGTCGGCAACGGGGCGAGCTATTCGACGCTCAAGGAGGCCGGGATCGAGGATGCCCAGCTGATGATTGCGGTGACAAACTCGGACGAGCTGAACCTCTTGTGCTGCCTGTTTGCAAAGAAGGCCGGCGACTGCAGCACGATCGCGCGTGTCCGGAATCCGCTGTACAACTCCGAGATCGGATATATCCGCGATGAGCTCGGGCTTTCCATGACGATCAACCCGGAGCGGGCGGCGGCAAACGAGATCTCGAGGATCCTGCGGTTTCCGTCGGCGATCAAGATCGACACGTTCTCGAGAGGGCGTGTCGAGATGCTGCAGTTCGAGATCCCGGACGGGTCGATTCTCGACAACCTGCAGCTCTCCGACCTCTCGTCCAAGGTCAAGGCCGAGGTCCTTGTCTGCGCGGTGATCCGCGGGGGCGATGTCGTCATCCCGAACGGCTCGTTTGTGTTAAAGAGCGGGGATACGGTCTCGATCATCGCGGCGCCGTCCCACGCCAAGAACTTCTTCCAGAAGATCGGCGTCGAGACGCACCGGGTCCGGGACACCATGATCATCGGCGGCGGCACGATTGCCTACTATCTTGCAAAGCAGCTGCTTGCCTCCGGTATCAAGGTCAAGATCATCGAGCGCGACATGGCGCGCAGCGAGTACCTCTCGGAGGAGCTGCCGAAGGCAACCGTCATCTGCGGAGACGGCACCGATCAGGAGCTTCTGCTCTCGGAAGGGCTTGAGAACTGCGATTCCCTCGTCACCCTGACGGGCATCGACGAGGAGAACATCTTCCTCTCGCTCTTTGCAAAGCAGCACAACAGCGCGATGAAGATCGTCACGAAGACGAACCGTCTCTCCGTCGACAACATCATCGACAGGCTACACCTGGGGTCTCTGATCCATCCGAAGAACCTGACGGCCGAGATGATCACGCGGTATGTGCGTGCCATGCAGAACGCGTCCGGCTCCTCCAACGTGGAGTCGCTCTACAACATCGTCGAGAACAAGGCGGAGGCACTGGAGTTTCGGATTCACGAGGAACCGAAGATCACGGGGATTCCGCTCGCCGACCTTTCGACGAAGGACAACGTCCTCATCGCCTGCATCATTCGCGGCAACGACATCATCCTGCCGAACGGGCAGACGACCATCGAGGACGGGGATTCGGTGATCATCGTGACGACCCACAGGGGGTTCGGAGACATCAAGGACATTCTGGCGTAGAGGGGATTTATGCATTACAGAGTTGTTGTTTACATCCAGGGAGTGATCCTGAAGGTGCTGGCGGGGCTCATGCTCCTGCCGGTGCTCACCGCGATCATCTACCGCGAGTGGCAGGGATTCTCCTTTGTGGTGGCTGCGGCGGCAAGCTATCTCATCGGATGGCTGCTGACGCTGAAAAAACCGAAGAACTTCATGTTCTTTGCAAGGGAGGGCATCGTCTCCGTGGCTCTTGCCTGGGTTGTGATCTCGATTGTCGGGGCCATGCCCTTTGTCTTAAACCACGACATTCCGTACTTTCCGAACGCCCTGTTCGAGACGATTTCGGGCTTTACGACGACGGGAGCGAGCATCCTGACCGATGTCGAGGCGCTCTCCCACGCAAGCCTCATCTGGCGCTCGTTCACCCACTGGGTCGGCGGCATGGGCGTCATCGTGTTCATGCTCGCCATCGTGCCGATGACGGGCGGCGGCAACGCGCAGCTGATGCGGGCGGAGAGCCCGGGACCTTCCTTTGGCAAGCTCGTTCCGAAGCTTCGCCAGAGCGCGTCCATCCTGTACCTGATCTACTTCGGGCTCACGCTCATTCAGATCGGGCTTCTTCTTGTCGCGAAGATGCCGCTCTTTGATGCGCTGTGCATGACGTTCGGCAGTGCCGGCACCGGCGGTTTCGGCGTGCGCAATACCTCGGCCGCCGATTATACGACGCTCCAGCAGGGGATCATCACGGTGTTCATGATCCTGTTCGGCGTGAACTTCAATGCCTACTACTACATCCTCCACAGGGAGCCCGGAGAGGCCTTCCGCATGGAGGAGGTGAGATGGTACTTCATCATCATCGCGGCCTCGATTGCGGTGATCACTCTGAACGTTCGGTCGATGTTCCCGAGCCTGTTTCTTGCCTTCCACCACAGTGCCTTTCAGGTGGGATCCATCATCACGACGACAGGTTATTCGACCGTGAACTTTGATAAGTGGCCGGAGCTTTCGAGGGCAATCCTGGTGCTCTTGATGTTCATCGGCGCCTGCGCGGGATCGACGGGCGGCGGCATCAAGGTCTCCCGTATCGTGATCCTTGCAAAGAGCGTCTACCATCAGATCGTCCACTACATTCACCCGAAGGCGGTGAGCACCATGAAGATGGACGGCAGACCCGCGGACAGGGAGACGATCCAGGGCGTCAGCGTCTATCTTGCAACATATACCTTCATCTTTGCGGCATCGTTCATGGTCCTGACGGCGGACAACCGGTTTGACCTTGTGACGGACTTTACGGCGGTGGCTGCAACCTTCAACAACATCGGACCCGGCCTTGGCGGTGTGGGTCCTGCCGCGAACTTCAACGGGCTGAACCTCGTGTCCAAGTTCGTGCTGATGTTCGACATGCTCGCCGGCCGTCTCGAGCTGTATCCGATGCTGATTCTGTTCCTGCCGAGGATCTGGAAGAAGCACATGTAGAACGGGAGAGGGCAATGTATACCTTTGACTCCAGAGTCCGCTTTTCGGAGACGGACATGAACGGGCGTTTGACGCTGACCTCGCTTATCGATTACCTGCAGGACTGCTCCACGTTCCACAGCGAGGACGCGGGCGTCGGCTTTTCCTACACAAGGCCCCGCCACATTGCCTGGTTCGTGAACTACTGGCAGATCGATATCCTGCGCCTTCCCCTCATGGGGGAGAAGATCCGGATCGGCACGAGACCCGTGGAGGCAAGGGCCTTCTTCGGAAACCGCTGCTACCTCATTGAGACTCTGGACAAAGAGCCGCTGGTCAGGGCCTATGCGGTCTGGACGCTGATCGATACGAACACCCAGAAGCCCACCGGCATGGACGAAGAAATGCTGAAGGCCTACCCGCTGGAGCCGAAGCTTGACATGGAGTACCTTCCGAGGAAGATCGTGATCCCGAAGGAAGGCGGCATCTCAAAGGATCCCATCCGGGTGAACGAGACGATGCTCGACTCCAATCACCACATGAACAACAGCCAGTACGTGCGGCTTGCCTGCGCTTTCGAGGACCCGGAAAAGACGATCACAAGACTTCGGGTGCAGTACAAGAAGCAGGAGAGGCTCGGCGCCCACCTGACCCCGGTTCTCTATGAGAGGGAAAACGGGGGCCTTCTGGTAAACATCGTGGACGATGCGAAAGAGGGCTGTGCCGTGGTGGAACTTTCGTACGAATAGAAGAACAGATAGGAAGTAAGAAGCGAGAAGGCAGAGAGAAGCCGGATCCGAAAGAGATGGATTCGGTTTCCCTCTGCCTTTTGTCATGGAAAGACAGGGGACAGGCCTTCCTGCATCTTCGGAAAGGCCGCTGGGATGCTGTACAGTTCCGAAAGATAAAAGTAAACACGTGTGTTCACCAGTCCACGGCTCGTAGGATTGTCACTCATGCGGTCCTGCAGTTCACGAAGCAGCTCCCGATGAAATATTACCCCATTTATCACCCCATCCCGTGCTATACTAATGGGGTAATAAATGGGGTAATAAATATTTAACGGTATATGATAAATATGAGTAATAGAATGCTGGATATAAAAAGACTAACGCCGTACTTGCACAGGGTACATGATAATAACCGTTCAAAGCCTATATTTCAGGCAATTTCTTTGCATAGAGCCTCCGATACCGGACCAATATGGAATTAGGCAATCCCAATTTAATAAAATTACCTTTTTAAGTTGCATCTTACATTTAGTTATTATTATAAATGCATTGGGCGCATATAGCTGTACAGATGGGCTTTAGGCAAGTCTTCACCTCATTTTGATAAAATCCAGCAGAACTATGTACCCTGTGCAAGTACGGCTTTAAAAGACTTGTTAAGGAGCTATGCGAATATGATCAGGAACTTGAATGGTTTGAGTTCAAGGAGAACTGGTTTGAGCCGACGGAACTTGGCGAATATATTTCCGCCATTTCGAATAGCGCTGCAGTGGAAGGACGGCCCTGCGGATATTTTATCTGGGGAGTGAATGATACTACTCACGCTGTGACAGGTACGAACTTTAATGCGGATCAGGACATAAAAAAGGAGCCCTTGAAACATTTTCTCGCAAGGCAGCTATCACCCGATCTGAACTTTATTTTTAAGGAAGACAAGATAGATGGGAAAAAGGTTGTCGTTTTGGTTATCCCGGCTGCCAAGATAGTTCCTACCGCATTTGGCAGGGAAAGATTTATCCGTATTGGTTCCAGCAAGGAAAATTTAAGAAAGTATCCGGAAAAAGAATCGTATCTGTTTGAAATTTTACGACACGGAAAACCGACGATAGAAAATACACCTTCTCAGTATCAGGATCTGACGTTTGGGAAGTTACTGATCTACCCTAACTTCCTGGAATAATATAGGCTCGTCCCCGGGCCAACCGCCCAGGAGGCAAGCGGATGAACTGTTGCTAAGCTATCCAAAAGTGCCTTAAAACTGGCCTTTTTTTCGGTCTTTGATACAACTGAATATATGGTGGGCTAACGCCTGTGGATACCACGTTGACTTCTTTTGTACGAGCCTATATTATAGGCTCTAAGGAGGAGCCCTATGCCCAGAATTAAGAGGATACCGGACAACCTGTTTCCGATGCCTACAGGTGCATATCTCGTCGGTAAAGGGTACGTCTACATAAACGGCG